>Ga0335081_10006100_pt1 | contig 19135 bp, 16 predicted proteins | sample Lox_Sample_35_FD_206713 | JGI IMG/M metagenome (GOLD analysis project Ga0335081, IMG submission 206713) | Soil microbial communities from Loxahatchee National Wildlife Refuge, Florida, United States - Lox_Sample_3.5 | ecosystem: Environmental > Terrestrial > Soil > Wetlands | place: USA...
GAACAGGTGCGCGCCGGCGGCGCAACCCGGTGGCTGGTGGTGGCCCTGCACATCGGTTGACAGAGCCCGCCTCCTCCTCACGCCGTTCCGGCGTGCTCGGAAGGTTGGGGTCGGCGGGCTTAGGGTTAGCGGATGGACGGAAAAAACACAGTCAGCGTCGAGCGAGTCATCAACGCACCGCCGGGCGAGATCTTCGCACTGCTGGCCGATGCCGGCAAACACGCCAGCTTCGACGGTTCCGGAGGCTTGGACCACGCTACGCAGCAGTCGGTGCCGCTGTCGCTGGGCGCCACCTTCGGAATGGCGATGCACGGTCGGCCGGAATCGCTGTTTCTGCCGTACCGGACCACGAACAAGGTCATCGAATTCGAGCCCGACCAGCGCATCGCGTGGCAGACGACCATCGCCGGCGGGCTGCTCGGGGGCCGGATCTGGCGCTACGAACTCCAATCGGCCGACGGCGGCACGCTGCTACGGGAAACCTGGGACGTGTCCCGGGACCGCCAGCGGCCGTTGGTCAGGCTGGGCGCAAAGCAGGCCGAGAATGCGATGCGCACCACGCTGGAGCGCATCGCCGCACTGGTCGAAAGTTAGCGCCTCTTCACCGATTTCGCCGGCTTGGCGCCGCGGCCTTGCCGCCGCGCGGCTTCGCGCCGCTCGCGCCGGCTGGCGCCGGCAGGGACCTCGGCTGGCGTCTTCTGCGCACCGCCGCCGTTGCGCTGCACCTGCGCCGAGCCGTCCTCCGACGGGCCGGAATACGTCAGGGCAGGCGCCTCGTTGTCAATCCCCTTGGCGCGCAACGCACTCCGAGCCTCTTCACGCACCGCGACGGGCGCGCCGCCGTCTTGCTGCCCGGCAGCCGCGGCGGCGGTCGGGAGTTCCGCCAGCCCTTCCGGTGCTTCCACCGGCGCCACCTGTGGTGCCGGCACCGCCTCCACGGCGACATTGAACAAGAACCCGACCGACTCCTCTTTCATGCCGTCGAGCATGGCCATGAACATGTCGTACCCCTCGCGCTGGTACTCGACCAACGGATCACGCTGCGCCATCGCGCGCAGCCCGATGCCCTCTTTGAGGTAGTCCATCTCGTAGAGGTGCTCGCGCCACTTGCGGTCGATGACGTTGAGTAACACGTTGCGTTCCAGCTGACGCATCGCACCCTCGCCGGCGATTTCCTCAAGCTCGGCTTCCCTTGCGGCGTAAGCACGTTCGGCGTCTTCGAGCAGCGCGTCGAGCAACTCCTCACGGGTGAGGTCGTCGCGCTCGGAGTCGTGGTCCTGCCGCGTCAGAACGTCGGGCCTGATGCCGACCGGGTAAAGCGTCTTGAGCGCCTCCCACAACTTCTCCAGATCCCAGTCTTCGGCGTAACCCTCCGCGGTCGCCCCGTTGACGTAGGCGGTAATAACGTCACGGACCATGTCGAGCGCCTGCTCCTTGAGGTTCTCGCCTTCGAGAATGCGGCGGCGCTCGGCGTAGATCACCTTGCGCTGCTGGTTCATCACCTCGTCGTACTTGAGGACGTTTTTTCTGACCTCGAAGTTCTGCTGCTCGACCTGGGTCTGGGCGCTCTTGATCGCCCGGGTGACCATCTTGGCTTCGATCGGCACGTCGTCGGGCAGGTTCAGCCGGGTCAGCAGCGACTCCAGCGCGGCGCCGTTGAACCGGCGCATGAGCTCGTCGCCCAGCGACAGGTAGAAGCGCGACTCGCCCGGGTCCCCTTGCCGTCCGGAGCGGCCACGCAGCTGGTTGTCGATGCGCCGTGACTCGTGCCGTTCGGTGCCCAGCACGTAGAGGCCGCCGGCATCGATCACTTCGGCGGCCTCCTTCCCGGCCTCCTCCTTGACGATGGGCAGCTCCTCGTGCCAGGCCGCCTCGTACTCGTCGGGCGTTTCCACCGGATCGAGGCCGCGGGCACGCAGCCGCCGGTCGGTGAGGAAGTCGACGTTGCCGCCCAGCACGATGTCGGTACCGCGGCCGGCCATGTTGGTGGCGACGGTGATGCCGCCCCGGCGGCCCGCCACGGCGATGATGCCCGCCTCCTGCTCGTGGTACTTGGCGTTGAGCACGTTGTGTGGGATGCGCCGTTTGGTGAACTGCCGCGACAGGTACTCCGAGCGCTCCACGCTGGTGGTACCGATCAGGACCGGTTGGCCCATCTCGTAGCGCTCGGCGACGTCGTCGACCACCGCGATGTATTTGGCTTCCTCGGTCTTGTAGATGAGGTCGGACTGGTCGGTGCGGATCATCGGCTTGTTGGTCGGGATGGTGACCACGCCGAGCTTGTAGATCTCGTGCAGCTCGGCCGCCTCGGTCTGGGCGGTACCGGTCATGCCGGCGAGCTTGTCGTAGAGCCGGAAGTAGTTCTGCAGGGTGATGGTGGCCAGCGTCTGGTTCTCGGCCTTGATCTCGACGTGCTCCTTGGCCTCGATGGCCTGGTGCATGCCTTCGTTGTAGCGGCGGCCGATCAGCACGCGACCGGTGAACTCGTCGACGATGAGCACCTCGCCGTCGCGGACGATGTAGTCCTTGTCGCGGTTGAACAGCTCCTTGGCCCTCAGCGCGTTGTTGAGGTAGCTGACCAGCGGGGAGTTGGCGGCCTCGTAGAGGTTGTCGATGCCGAGCTGGTCTTCGACGAACTCCACGCCCTTTTCGTGCACGCCGACGGTGCGTTTGCGCAGGTCGACCTCGTAGTGCACGTCCTTTGCCATCAGCGGCGCCAACCGGGCGAACTCGCTGTACCAGTTGGAGGCGCCGTCGGCGGGACCGGAGATGATCAGCGGGGTGCGGGCCTCGTCGATCAGGATGGAGTCGACCTCGTCGACGATGGCGTAGCTGTGCCCGCGCTGCACCAGGTCTTCCAGCGAGTGCGCCATGTTGTCGCGCAGGTAGTCGAAGCCGAACTCGTTGTTGGTGCCGTAGGTGATGTCGGCGTTATAGGCCACCCGTCGTTCGTCGGGCGTCATGGCGGCCAAGATCACCCCGACCTGCAGGCCCAGGAAGCGGTGCACCCGGCCCATCCATTCGCTGTCGCGTTTGGCCAGGTAGTCGTTGACGGTGACGATGTGCACGCCGTTGCCGGCCAGGGCGTTGAGGTAGGCGGGCAACACACAGGTCAGGGTCTTTCCTTCACCGGTCTTCATCTCGGCGACGTTGCCCAGGTGCAGCGCGGCCGCGCCCATCACCTGCACGTCGAACGGACGCTGGTCGAGCACCCGCCAGGCGGCCTCGCGGGCCACGGCGAACGCTTCAGGCAGCAGGTCGTCGAGGGTTTCCTCGTCTTCCAGGCGCTTCTTGAACTCGTCGGTTTTGGCCCTCAGCTCGGCGTCGGTGAGTAACGCGGCGTCGGAAGCCTTCGTGTTGACATAGTCGGCCACCTTTTTGAGGCGCTTGACCATACGACCTTCACCAAGGCGCAGCAACTTCGACAGCACAGCTATGTCCCCTGTTGGATGTCAATCTTCTTCGATGAGGTGCCATCCATGGTAAGTGACACGCTCCCAAAGCCGGCGAACGTCGGCGCTGCGCGGATCGGTACCGGTGTCAGGAGAGCCTGATCAGGCCGTAATCGTAGGCGTGCCGACGGTAGACGACGGACGGCCGTTCGGTCTGCTTGTCGTGGAACAGGAAGAAGTCGTGTCCGACGAGCTCCATCTGGTAAAGCGCGTCATCGACCGTCATCGGCGTGGCCGGGTGCTCCTTGGTACGCACGATCCGTCCCGGCCCGTGGTCTTCATGGTCCTTGAGGACGTCGGTGCCGTCGTGTAGGTGGGGCTCTGCCGGTTCGGCGTTGAAGGCTTTCTCAGGCAGCGGGGCGGCCACCGCGCTGGCCTCGGCCAGTGAAACCGGCGTCTTGTCGCCATAGTGGACTTTGCGTCGATCCTTGCCGCGACGCAGCCGGCTCTCCAGTTTGACGACCGCGGACTCCAGTGCGGCATAGAAGCTGTCGGCGCACGCCTCGCCACGGACAACCGGCCCGCGACCCCGTGCGGTGATCTCCACGCGCTGACACGACTTACGTTGGCGACGGTTGCGTTCGTGATTGAGTTCGACGTCGAACAGGTAGATGGTCCGGTCGAACCGTTCCAAGCGGGCGAGTTTTTGCGAGACATAGATGCGGAAGTGATCGGGGATCTCGACGTTGCGGCCCTTGAACACGACTTCGGCGTTCGGTGTGGGTGCGACCTGCTCGCCGGTTTCAACCGATGCTTGGTCAGGAATCGGACCAGAATCCACGGTTGGCCTTGACATACGTGACAACTCGTTTCTCTTTTCACGTCACACGCGCCTTGCGTGTGCGGTTTGTATAAGACGCGCCGACGGGGTTGGAGCGGTTGCGGCCGCAGGCTGCCCGCCGGTGCCAGGTGTCGAATACTCACCTCCTGCCGTGCGTGGCGTTCCAACGGTGGGAAATCGCGACCCGTGGGTCAGGCCAACGAGTCGTTGAAGGTTGTCCTCGACGTTAGCTCTTGTTCGCCTTGCCGTGCCACCAATTTGTCGGACCTGTTGCAAGTTCTTCATATCTTCTTGGCAGGTTCATTGGTTTCACGCGAGATTCACAGAGCGTCAGGCGGCCGCGATCGCCAGCACCGCGGCAACCCGGATCCCGACGGCGTGCAGGACCCGCACCGACTCGCGGGCCGTGGCGCCGGTGGTGACGACGTCGTCGAGAATCACGACTTCGCTGCGCGGGCGCTGACCGCGTAGCAGCACCCGGCCCGCGATGTTGCGCTCGCGGGCGGCACTGCCAAGGCCCACCGAGTCGCGGGCCAGCGCCTTCATTCGCAATGCCTGGGCGACGGTGACGTCCGGATACCCCGCCTCCCCACGATCCGGGGCGGCCAAAGACGACTGAGCCAACCGGGCCATCCGGGTGACGGGGTCACCGCCGCGCCGACGCGCCGCCGAACGCCGTGTCGGTGCGGGCACGATAGTCAGCGGGGTCTCGACCATTCCCCAAGTCAGCAATCGGTGGATACCGATCGCCAGTGGGCGGGCCAGCTGCGCGACGAGGTCGCCGCGGCCGTGCTCCTTCATCGCGAGGATCGCCCGGCGACGGGCCCCGGCGTAGTGGCCGAGCGCGAACACTGGCACCTGCGGGTCGATGCGGGGGTTCACCACATGCGGCTCGCCGGCGGCCACCGACAGCGCCAAGGCGCAGGCGTCGCACCAGCGGGTCGACGGCGCCCCGCAGCCGCCGCATTCCAGCGGCAGGATGAGGTCGAGCACATCAGCAGTGTGCCGACTCGGGGTGACACGCGCTCAGTCGAAGCCCCTCAGCAGCGACGGCCATGTGAAGCTGCGCGCGCCCTGGCTCAACCGGGTGATGAGGTCTTCTAGATGCCTCAGTGGCAACTCCATTCGCCATTCCGGCAGTAAGGCGGACAGCTGCACCGAATCCGGCGCAAGGCTCACCTCGGTCGCCAGCAGCCCCTGCGGTAGCGCGGGCAGTGGCACCCGATAAGCGAGAATCCGTGGCGGCAACGTCCATCGTCGTTGGCCCGTTATCAGGGTGCGCGGTCGCAGCCACATCGTCGTCCCCACCACATCGACGTCTACCTCGAGACCTCCCCAGCGGGGCTGGTGCACCCAGCGCAGTCGAGCCGTTCCGTCCTCGCACAGCTCACCGCGCAGCTGCGGCACCGCTTGACGCACCACATCATCGAAAATCTTTGCCGGCAGTACCGATGACAGCTTTACCGGCGCGGCCACCACCAGCGGTGGCATGCCCGGACGGATGTGCACGTTGCGCAGAACGGCAACGGCATGCTGCAGGCGCTGTTGGTCCCATCTGATGTCGCATGCAGCAACCCGGACCTCATCGAGCTGACCGACGGCCAGCCCCTGCGGCTCGAGCGCCGAGTCCAACTCCGTGACGGTCAGCGCCACGTCCTGGTCTCCTATGCGGACTGTGACTTCCTTGCCGACGAGCAGTTGCTGCAGCGTCGTGAATAACGTCCTGTAGGGCATCGCAACCGCCTGGGCGGCTCCTGCGCTGACTGACGGCAACCCGGTCGACGACCACAACGAGGACAGCACGTCCAAGGCACGGAAGGGATCATCCCAATGCAGGCGGGGAACTTTAGGCGACATCCGCAGCGTCTCCTCACTGCGAGCGTACCGGTGAAGTTAGCGCCACTAGAGCTTACCCCGGCAACACCGGCACCGCTCCGGCCACCATCAACCCGGGTACCTCCGACCAGGCCTGCTGACCCTCGGCGGCCGACGCCGAATACTGCAGCACCCCTTGCGGAACGCCGACGTACACCGTCGACGGGTTGGCCGCTATCGCTGTCAGCGGAATCTGCAAACCGCGGGCCGGGGCGTCGGAATTCACCCCGTCGAGGTTGACATACGACACCGGATGGGTGACGTCGGTACGGGTGACCACGATGTCGTCGCCGGTTCGCCAGGACAACGACACCACCGAGTTACCGAGCCCGAAACCCAGCCGCCGCGGGTACGTGAGGGCGTACTGCCCGGCCTGGGTCTGCTCGACACCGGCGAGGATCACCTGGCCACCGATCACCATTGCGGCACGCGTCCCATCCCGGGACAGCTGCAGATCACTGATCGGCCCCGGGAAGCGGCTGGCCACCGCGGCGGAATCCACCGGGATACGCGCGGGCTGGCCCGACGCCGGTTCCTGAATCGCCCGCAGCACGTTATCGCCGTCGACCACCACCCAGACCGCGTCGTCCAGCGACCAGCTGGGCCGCGACAGACTGTGCCCGTCGGCGGACTGGACCGCCTCGCCACCGAGATCACCGATCCACAGTGACTCCGCCATATCCGGTGGGTCGCGTCGCAGCGTCACCACGGACGCCAGCTGCCTTCCGCTGCGCGACAGCGCGGCGCCGGTCTGGTCGGCCATCCGCCCGAACGCTCCGGGCACCGTCGTGACCCGCTGACCGTCTAGACCGACCATTGACCCGTTGACCAGGGCGTGCAACCCCGCACCCGCGCCGTCGGCAACGCCCGGGTCGGTGGCCGCGACATCGGAGGTCGTCCATCCGTCGGCAAACCTGTCGTCCAGCGGCGCGCCGTCGGCGTTGATCACATAGGGGCCTCGGATGTCCGCCCTGGCGAAGGTCCAAATGATCTGCGCGGCAAGTAATTGCCTGCTGTGCGGATCGGTGGTGGACAGTTTCTCCAGATCGATGCGCGCGCCGCCGTAACCGCGACCGATCCCATTTTTGCCGCCGTCGGCCCGGGTCACCGGCCCACGCAGCCGCAGCGGCGGGGCAAGCAGATTGCGGACTGCGTGTGCCATTTCGGGCCGCGGCCCGGCCAGCAGCTTGGAGACGAGCTCGGTGGCCAACTGATCGTGGTCGGGGACGGCGACGTAGCGCGGGTCGGGAACCACCGTCTTGCCGGTCGGGTCGGCGAAGTACAGTGTGTTGCGTTTGTAGGTCGCCTGAAACTGCTGCCAGTCGAGGAAGACACCGTTCGGCAGGCGGTCGATGCGCCAACCGCCGGACGTCTTGACCAACTCGATCGGACCCGGGTCCGGCAGCACGCCCTCAGCGGTCTCGAACGCGCCAACATCGGACAGCGAGCCCAAGATGTCTGCCCGCATGGTCGCCGAAACCCGTTCGGCAGCACGGGTTTCGACGAACACCACGTGGTCGATCAGCAGTGCACTACCGGCGTCGTCCCATGCATTGGATGCCGACTGGGTGAGGAACTGCCGCGCCGCCAGATGCCGGTTGGCCGGATCGGCTGTGGCCTTGAGGAATTCGCGCAGCAGCACGTCAGGATCCATACCCGGGGTCGGCTTGGGCAGATTCGACGGTGCCGGTCGCTCCACGGTGCCGATGGCTTGCGGGGCCGACGAGCTGGGTATCCCCGCACAGCCGGCGAGCAACACCGCCAGCGACAACAGCCCAGGTAGCGCCAGCAGCCGCCGCATCACCCGCTGCTCTCGGCGTGCTCACGCTGCCGCTGACGTTCTTTGCCGTGTTGTTGGCCTGCTGTGTCGGCATGCGGGATCGGTTGCGGAATCGGTTGCGAAATCGGTTTTAGAGGCAGTGGGCTGGTGGTGACCTTGTGGCCACGAACCAGGGGAAGCGTCAGCCTGAAGCATGCTCCCTGGCCGGGCTCGCCCCATGCCTCCAGTCGGCCCTGGTGCAGTCGCGCGTCCTCGATACTGATCGCCAGACCCAGCCCGGTGCCGCCGGACCGGCGCACCCGCGATGGGTCCGAGCGCCAGAACCGGCTGAACACCAGCTTCTCCTCGCCGAGCCGCAGCCCCACCCCGTAGTCGCGGACGGTGACGGCGACGGTATCTTCGTCGGCGCCCATCCGGATCCGCACTGGTTTGTGCTCGGCGTGGTCGATGGCGTTGGCGATCAGATTGCGCAGGATCCGCTCCACCCTGCGCGCGTCGACCTCGGCGATCACCTCTTCGGCGGGCATGTCCACCAGCAGCTCGGTACCGGCCGCTTCGGCCAGGTGGCCCACATTGCCCAGCGCGCTTTGCACGGTAGTGCGCAGGTCCACCGCCTCGACGGACAACTCGGCCACACCGGCGTCGTGCCGGGAGATCTCCAGCAGGTCGTTGAGCAGCGTCTCGAACCGGTCCAGCTCGCTGACCATCAGCTCGGTGGACCGCGCCAGCGCCGGGTCGAGGTCGGCAATGTGGTCATAGATCAAGTCGGCGGCCATCCGCACGGTGGTCAGCGGGGTGCGAAGTTCGTGGCTGACATCGGAAGTGAAACGGCGCTGCAGGTTGCCAAACTCCTCGAGCTGGGTGATCTGCCGGGACAAGCTTTCAGCCATGTCGTTGAACGACACCGCCAGCCGGGCCATGTCGTCTTCGCCGCGCACCGGCATCCGTTCGGACAGATGCCCTTCGGCGAACCGTTCGGCGATCCGCGACGCCGACCGCACCGGCACCACCACCTGGCGGGATACCAGCAGTGCGATCCCGGCGAGCAGCACCAGCAGCACGGCCCCGCCGGTGATCATCGTGCCGCGCACCAGCATGATCGTGGCCTGCTCGTTCTTCAGCGGGAAGATCAGGTACAGCTCCAGGTTGGCCACCTGCGACGACGCCGGTGTGCCGACGATCAGTGCCGGCCCGGAGAAGCCGCCGGTGTGCACCGCGGCGTACTGGTAGGCCGCCTGCCCGGCCTTGACGAAGCCGCGCAGCGAATTGGGCACCTGATCGACGGGTCCGGCCGTGGTGGCCGCGCGCGGGCCGTCGCCCGGCACGATCAGCACCGCGTCGAATGCACCGGCCAGCCCGGCGCCCGAGGCCGGGTCGGTTTTCGACGTCAACGTGTTGCGGGCCAGCTGAAGGCTGCTGTCCAGCGAGCGCGTCTCTTCACCGTTGACGATCCCACCGACGGTGGTGCGCGCCCGCTCGATCTGCTCGATGGCGGCCTTGACCTTGACGTCCAGCACGCGGTTGGTGACCTGGCTGGTCAGCACGAAGCCCAGCACCAAGATCACTGCCAATGACAGTCCAAGGGTCAGCGCCACGACTCGCAGCTGCAGCGATCGGCGCCAGGCAATGCCTACGGCTCGACTCAACGCACCCATGCCGCGGCTCATGGGGCCAGAGCGCCCCCAGCGACTCCGAGTGCGTTGCCGCGAGCCCCGGATCACGGGGGTCCGGCCTTGTAACCCACTCCTCGAACGGTCAACACCACAGTCGGGTTCTCAGGGTCTTTCTCAACCTTGGCCCGCAGACGCTGGACGTGCACGTTCACCAAGCGGGTATCCGCCGGGTGACGATATCCCCACACCTGTTCGAGCAGCACATCACGAGTAAACACCTGCCGTGGTTTGCGCGCTAATGCGACCAGCAGGTCGAACTCCAGCGGTGTCAGGGAGATCTGCTCGCCGTTGCGGGTGACCTTGTGCGCCGGTACGTCGATCTCGACGTCGGCGATGGACAGCATCTCGGCGGGCTCGTCGTCGTTGCGCCGCAGCCGCGCCCGCACCCGGGCGACCAGCTCCTTGGGCTTGAACGGCTTCATGATGTAGTCGTCGGCGCCCGACTCCAGGCCCAGCACCACATCCACGGTGTCGGTCTTGGCGGTCAGCATCACGATCGGAACGCCGGAATCGGCGCGTAATACCCGACACACGTCGATGCCGTTCATGCCGGGCAACATCAGGTCCAGCAGCACCAGGTCGGGGCGCAACTCGCGCACCGCGGTCAGGGCCTGAGTACCGTCGCCGATGACCGCGGTGTCGAACCCCTCCCCACGGAGCACGATGGTGAGCATCTCGGCCAGCGAAGCGTCGTCATCGACGACCAAAATCCTTTGCCTCATGGAGTCCATGGTGTCACCAGATCGGGACAAAACTCGGTCACCACACGGGCGTTTCTTGCGCCCTTCTCGCGTCAGGGCGCGAATATGGGTGCAAATACCGTCAAATTCACTTACTCGGCGGCCCCGGCGGGCGTTTCCGGACGGCCGCAGCGACGTCCGTGGCGCCGATCAGAGTGACGGCCAGCCGGCCCGGATCGACGTCTGCGTCGACGACCAGCCATCGCCCGCCCCAGCCCGCGGCGGCCAGCTCGGCATACACCGCACCGGTGCGCTGCTGAAGTTCGTCGTCGCGTTCGTAGCTGTCGCGCGGCCGGCCCGGCTCGGATCGGGCCCGATGGCGGGCCCGCTGCGCGGCAAGCTCGGCGGACACCGCGAGCAGCACTTGCCAGTCGGGCGGAGGCAACCGCAGCCGCTCGTATTCGAGCCGGTATACCCAGGCCACCGCCGCCCCCGCCGAGTCCTCATGCAGGCGTGCGGCGCTGTAGGCCGCATTGGAAGCGACGTAGCGATCCAGAATCACCACGTCGTGGCCACGGCCCAGCCCCTCGATTTCCCCGACCGCCCCGGCACGGTCGAGCGCGAAGAGCATCGCCATCGCATACACCGACGACGCGAGGTCACCGTGCTCGCCGTGCAGAGCCTCGGCCGCGATGTCGGCGGTCACCGATTGCCCGTAACGCGGGAAGGCCAGCGTGGCCACCGACATCCCGGCCGTCTCGAACGCGCTGCGCAGACCCTCCGACAAAGTCCGCTTGCCGGCGCCGTCAACCCCTTCGATCGCGATCAGCACGGCGCGAGCAAGGCTCAGTAGCGGTAGTGGTCCGCCTTGTAGGGGCCCTCGACGTCGATGCCGATGTACTCGGCCTGCTCCTTGGTCAGCTTGGTCAGCTTGCCGCCGAGGGCCTCGACGTGGATGCGGGCCACCTTCTCGTCGAGATGCTTGGGCAGCCGGTACACCTCATTGTCGTACTCGTCGTTCTTGGTCCAGAGCTCGATCTGGGCGATCACCTGGTTGGAGAAGCTGTTGCTCATCACAAACGACGGGTGACCGGTGGCGTTACCCAGGTTCAGCAGCCGGCCCTCGGAGAGCACGATGATCGACTTGCCGGTATCGGGGAAGATCCACTGGTCGACCTGCGGCTTGATGTTGAGCTTCGTCGCCCCCGACCGCTCCAGCGCGGCCATCTGGATCTCGTTATCGAAGTGACCGATGTTGCCCAGGATCGCGTGGTCCTTCATCGCCCTCATGTGGTCGAGCCTGATGATGTCCTTGTTGCCGGTCGCGGTAACGACGATGTCCGCCTCGGCGATGGCCTCCTCAACGGTCTTGACCGGGAAGCCCTCCATCAGCGCCTGCAGCGCATTGATGGGGTCGATCTCGGTCACGGTGACCCGCGCCCCCTGACCCTTCATCGACTCCGCACAGCCCTTGCCGACGTCGCCGTAGCCGCAGATCAGTACGTCCTTGCCGCCGATCAGCACGTCGGTGCCGCGGTTGATGCCATCGATCAGCGAGTGCCGGCAGCCGTACTTGTTGTCGAACTTGGACTTGGTCACCGAGTCGTTGACGTTGATCGCCGGAAACGCCAGATCCCCGGCAGCGGCGAACTGGTACAGCCGCAGCACGCCGGTCGTCGTCTCCTCGGTGACCCCCTTGACCGACTCGGCGATCTTGGTCCACTTCGTCTTGTCGGTTTCCAAGCGCGTGCGCAGCAGGTTCAAGAACACCTTCCACTCGCCCGCGTCGTCCTCCTCGGCGGGCGGCACAACGCCGGCCTTCTCGTACTGGGCGCCGCGCAGCACCAACATGGTGGCGTCTCCACCGTCGTCGACGATCATGTTTGCAGGCTCACCCGGCCAGGTCAGCGCCTGCTCGGCGGCCCACCAGTACTCCTCGAGGGTCTCGCCCTTCCACGCGAACACCGGTACCCCCTGGGGCTCCTCGGGCGTGCCGTGCGGGCCGACGACCACCGCGGCCGCCGCATGGTCCTGAGTCGAGAAGATGTTGCACGACGCCCACCGAACTTCGGCGCCCAGTGCGGTCAGGGTTTCGATCAACACCGCGGTTTGCACGGTCATGTGCAGCGAGCCCGAAATCCGCGCGCCCTTCAGCGGCGCGACCTCGGCGTACTCGCGACGCAGCGACATCAGGCCGGGCATCTCATGCTCGGCCAGCCGAATCTCCTTGCGGCCGAAATCCGCCAGCGACAGATCGGCGATCTTGAACTCGATGCCGTTACGAACGTCGGTGGTCAGCGAGTTTTCGGTCGTCGTCATAGCGTGTTCATCCTTCTTGAGGCTCACCGAATCCAAGCGGTACTTAGCTTAGGCATTTTCTTCCGCCACTGTAGTCGCCGTTCCGTCCACCCCGCGGGTTGGTAGCTATTGGCGTGTTTGTTGGTCGGGGTTGGTCGTGGTCGGGGTTTGTCGGTGTGGTCTGGTCATGTGGTGACGGCCGAGCGGTTGCGGGAGTGGCGTGGGGTGAAACCGGTCGCCGGGCCGGCCGGAGCAGCGATCACCACTTGGCTGCGGACCACACCGGAGGATGAGCGCGTGCTCGGCTTGGTCGCCGAGCATCTGGGTCGGTTGCGGCGCGAGCGGCGATCGCCACGGTTGAGAAGCGGCTGGCCCGACCCATCACCGACACCCTCACGCCTGAGCAGCGCGCGCAACGCCGCGAAGCCAAGCTGCCGAAAGGCTATCGAGGCCAGGCCGAGAGGTTCGCCAAGCAGCGCCGACTGCAGGTGTGGCGCTTGTCCACTACACCGGCCGGCACGGGATCAACACCATCGCCGTCGAGGACCTCGACTTCGCCGACGCGCGGGCCAGCGGGCGCGAGACGATGGGCCGCGGCCGGCGCGGTAAACGCTTCCGCACGACGGTGGCCGGCATCCCCACCGCGGTGTTTCGCAACCGGCTGTCCACCCAGGCCCACCGCCACGGCATCGCGCTGTTCGCGGTCAACCCGCCTACAGCAGCGCGTGGGGAGACCAGCACTGGCGCACCCCTATGAAAACGTCACCCGACACCTGGGGGTGCCACCCGCTTGCGGGGGAGCAGCCGCCACCGTGATCGGGCGTCGCGCCCAAGGTTTTTCCGGCGCGGCGACGCAAAGGTGTGACATTGCCACGACCAGAGGATCGTGGCGGGAGAGCTACCGACCAGGCCGCACCCGAAAACCAACAGGCGACAGCACCGATAGCCGTCACCGGCCAGGGACCCGGGAACCAAAACCCGCGCACCCAACCGGGCAAGAACACGACTACCGGGCCGGGCAACCGTTACCCCAACAACGGCCAACACCGGCCAACCTCATGAGTAACGGTCAGGGAATGCTGACGATGCCGTGACGCTCCGCGAAAGGCGTCATCAACCGCGCCAGATCCGCTGCGACGTCGTGGTCGGCCTCCGGCGGCATCGACACGTAGCTCAACGCCAGCCGCACGATGGCGCGCGCCAGCACGCCGGCGTCCTCGTCGCTGGTGGCCACCCAGGTCTGGGTGAACGCCAAGCTCAGCCGGGCTGACGCGCGGGTGATGATGGGCGCACTGCCGGTGGTGATGATCTGCAGCAGATCCGGCTTGGCGACCCCGGACAGCAACGAGATCACCAAAGGATCCGCTGCCGATTCTGCGAAAAAGGAACGAAAACCCTGCAAGAACGCTTCGTAGATGTTGCCGATGTTGGCGTCCAGGGCGGCATGGACCGTGTCGACCAGGCGATCGGCCAGGCGCAGGGCGTAACCCTGCGCCAGACCTTGCCGTGAGCCGAACTCGTTGTAAATGGTCTGCCGGCTGGTGCCCGCGGTGTGGGCCACGTCCGACAGCGTGATCGCGGACCAGTCCCGGGTCAGCAGCAGGTCCCGCATCGCATCCAGCACCGAGTCACGCAGCAGGACTCGCGACGCCTCGGCGTAAGGCATCCGCTTCACAGGCGCGACGATATCTTTTTTGAAGCGCTTTTGTAGCTACTCACGGTCGGGCCACCTCCACCATCTCGAAGTCGGATTTCGCCCCGCCGCAGTCCGGGCAGCTCCAGTCCTCCGGAATGTCGTCCCAGCGGGTGCCGGGCTCGATGCCATCTTCCGGCCAGCCCACCGCCTCGTCATACTCGAAGCCGCATTGGATGCAGCGGAACAGTTTGAACTGGGTTTGACGCTCTTCGCGCAAGCGCTCATCGCAACTCATTTGTTTGCTCCTCTTGGATCTGGTTGAAATCCGGTTTCTCGCGCACCGCGCAGTCCGGACAGCACCAGTTGTCGGGAATGTCCTCCCACCGCGTGCCCGCTGGAAAGCCTTCCCTGGCATCACCTTTGGCCTCGTCGTAGATGTAGTCGCAGACCGGGCACTGGTAGGCCGCCGTCATTTCGTGGCGCCGTAGCAGGCCAGCAGCTTCTCGCGCAGGTGCGGCTGCAAGTTGACCCTGGTGACGTCGCCGTCGTAGTGCGCCAGCACCCGATGGTCCATCACCTTGCGCCACAGCGGCGCCCCAGAGCACCACCGACATCAGCCAGGCGTTGAGCACGTCGTTGGACAGATACGTTTTGGGGTTCCAAGGACTGGCGCCCAGCCGGCGCAGCCGCTGAGCCTCCAGCCGCAATGACGAGCGCAGGCTGCCAAGAACGCTGCGCGGCAACAACTCCCAGAACGTTTCCCCGAAGCGGGCCGACGCCGGGTCCTCGAAAGTGGCCACCCGTACGTGGTGACCGCGGTTGTGCTCGATGCAGAAGTGGCCGTAGCAGGTCTGCGCCGGGGTGATCTTGGACAGCCACCGCTCCAGCGAATCCTTCTTGTGCCCCATCTCGTGCGCGGTGTTGATGCCGACGCCGCCGAGGACGCCGACCGACAGCGCTACGCCTGGCTTGCCCGCCCAGCTCAACGCGCCGTCGTAGCCCAGCCAGCTCAGGTTCGAGGTTGGCTCTACGTCACCCGGCTGTTCGGGTCGGCTTTAACGGGGCGGGCTGCTGGGCCTGCTCGGTCTCCCGGTGGCCCTGCACCGAGTGCCGGTATCCGTAGCCGACATAGATCGCGGTTCCCACCAACAGCCAGACACCGAACCGGACCCAGGTCAGCGCGGTGAGGTTCACCATAAGCCACACACACGCGCATATCGAGGCGATCGGAAGCAACGGCACCCAGGGGGCCCGGAATCCCCGCTCCAGGTCCGGCCGGTTTCGGCGCAGGACCATGACGCCCGCTGACACCAGGACAAACGCGAACAGCGTTCCGACGTTGACCATCTCCTCGAGCTTGGCTATCGGGAACACCGACGCCGTCACGGCCACCAGCACCGCAACCAGCACGGTGATCCGGACGGGGGTGCCACGGGAACCGGTCTTGGCGAGCTGCCGTGGCAACAGCCCGTCGCGCGCCATCGCGAACAAGACCCGGCACTGCCCGAGCATCAGCACCATCACCACGGTGGTCAATCCCGCCAGTGCGCCGATGGAAATGATCTCGCTCGCCCAGTGGATCCCGTTTTCCTTGAATGCGGTGGCCAAGTTGGCGTGACCGCGGCCCGGGACCGTCTTGAGCTGGGTGTAGGAAACCATGCCGGACAGCACGATTGCGACCGCGACGTAGAGCACGGTCACGATCGCCAGCGACGCCAGGATGCCCTTCGGAACGTCGCGCTGGGGGTGCTTGGTCTCCTCGGCCATGGTGGCCACGATGTCGAATCCGATGAACGCGAAGAACACGATCGATGCCCCCGCCAACACGCCGTACCAGCCGTAATGGCTGTTGTGCGCCCCGGTCAGCAGCGACAGCACCGACTGATCGATGCCTCTTGCGTCGTGCCCGGCTTCCGGCTTGGGAATGAACGGCGAGTAGTTAGAGCCCTTGATGTAGAAGGCCCCAACGACCACGACCAACACCACCACCGACACCTTGATGCCGGTGACCACCGCGGAAAACCTCGATGACAATTTGGTTCCCAGGGCGATCAGGGTCGCCACCAACGAGACGATCAGCAACGCGCCCCAGTCGAGCTGGACCGATCCGAAATTGGTTGTGCCACCGCCGAATCCGAACACCGTACCCAGGTAGCTCGACCAGCCTTTGGACACGACGGCCGCCCCGATCGCCAATTCCAGCAGTAGGTTCCAGCCGATGACCCAGGCAAGGAACTCCCCGAAGGTGGCGTAGGAGAAGGTGTATGCGCTGCCCGCGACCGGCAGCGTCGAGGCGAATTCGGCATAGCACAATGCCGCCAGCGCACAGGTGATCGCCGCGATCACAAACGAAATCCAGATGGCCGGGCCGGTGATGTCGCCGGTGGTCGACGCGGTAACCGTGAAGATACCGGCGCCGATCACCACCGCGACCCCGAACACCACCAGGTCCCACCAGGTCAGCTCCTTACGTAGCCGGGTGTCCGGCTCGTCGGTATCGGCGATCGATTGTTCGACCGACTTCATGCGCCATCGATTGGCCATCCACCCGCCCTTTCGTCACCGTTGGACCGCACAGTACTGGGTAGTCTGCGGACACGCCGGATGGCGGAGAAAACACGCGAGTTGCCGAGCGCACCGGCCAACCGCGCGACGGTCCCTCAGGACCTGACATTTACACCTGCTGATGGCCCGCGGCGCAATGGCGAGCCGTCACAACCCTACGGTCGCCCTGAACAGCTTGGCGGGCTCTCGGGCGACCAGGAGGATCGGGCCGTCGTCGGCCGCTATCCAGGCAGCCATTCCGCGTTCCAGCGTGAGCGACCCGGACTTGCCGTGCACCGTCGTCGAACCCTCGGTACCCAACAAGATCTGTGGGCCCTCGTGGCTGCACGACGCGTCGACCTCGTGGCCGAGATACTCGCCTTCCAGCGCCAGCAGCGCGACCGCGAACTCGTCGGTCGGGGTCTCATAAACCAATCCGAACCCCTCGCGGTGGGTGTGCGGCCGCAGCTGCGCCTCGGTGGTGGGGGCGAAGTCCAGCACCCGCAGCAGTTCGGGCACATCGACGTGCTTGGGGGTGAGGCCTCCACGTAACACGTTGTCGGAGTTGGCCATTACCTCCACGCCGACACCACGCAGATAGGCATGCAAGTTGCCGGCCGCCAGGAAGATCGCCTCGCCGGGAGCCAGGCTGATGCGGTTGAGCAACAACGCCGCCAGCACACCGGCGTCGCCGGGATAGCGTTCGCCGAGTTCCAGCACGGTCTTGGCTTCGGCCGCAAATTCCGTTGCTCCGGAGCTGACGTAGTGGATGGCGCCGTCCAGCACGGCAGACACCAGGACGTCGATATCGGGCTGGGGTGCGGTGATCCAGGTGGTGAACAGCGCACGCAGACCGTCCGCGTCGGACTGGTCGCTCAGCAAATCGATGAAGGGGTCGAGGTCGGAGACGGCCAACGCCCGCAGCAGCTCGGTGGTACGCGACGCCTGACGGAATCCGGCCAGCGCCTGGAACGACTGCAGCGCCACCAACAACTCGGGTTTGTGACGGGTATCGCGGTAGTTGCGGACCGGCGAGGACACCGGAATGCCCAGTCGCTCCTCACCCAGGTAACCCTCGACCGCCTGCTCGGCACTCGGATGGGCCTGTAACGACAGCGGCTCCTCGGCCGCCAGCACCTTGACCAGGAACGGCAGCACGTCACCGAACCGGGCGCGCGACCCGGGGCCGAGCTGTCCCTCCGGATCGGCGGCCAGCGCGTCCAGCAAGGAGATTTCACCTTTCGCCGTTTCCAGCCAGGCCGGGTCACCCGGGTGTGCGCCGAACCAGAGTTCGGCCTCGGGGTGAGCCGCCGGCACCGGACGCCCGGTGAATTCGGCGATAGCGGTGCGCGATCCCCAGGCGTACGTCCGTAAGGCCCCGCGAAGCAGTTCCACTTGTCTATCTATCCCCGCTCCAGTCGCAGGTAAACCGCGGCCATCTCCAGCCGAACGGCCAATACTGCCAGTTGCTGCTCGGCGCGCCCGGCGCCGGTCGGCGTGCGCAAACCACCGGAGCCTGCCGAGCCGCCGAACGCATCGGGCACTTCGGGCACGTCGGGCACATCCTCGGCCGCGACCAGGTCGACGTCGCCGAGCCCGGCGACCCGCGCGGCCACCACCGTCCGCTCGGCGGCCAACGTGAGTGCCAGCACCCGCAGCCGCTCGGGCAGTGGTCCGTCGATCTCTTCGTCGTGAAAGAGAGCATCCACCGAAGAAGGGGCATCCCGGAAACCGTTTGGCGTCCGGTCGCGCAGCGCCACAACCGCATCCACCAGCCCGATGGCGGCGGCCACCTGGTGTGCGATCCGCAGCAGCACCGAACTGCCATGCCGGGCCAGCGCCAGCGTCGCGGCACAGTCGCCGGCCAGCGCCACCCGGCGATCGGCCACGCGTGCGGCAATTGTCTTGGCCGGATTGGTGAACAGCTCGCGGCCGGCGCCGTTGCGCAGCGCCTCGGCGTCCAGCTCGTCGGCGAGCAACCCCAGATCGATGCTCGGTCTGGGGTCCACGGTTTGCAAAGCGGCCAGGCCGGCGGCCAGGTACCGACACAATCCGAACGCCTCGGGAGCCCAGAGCCGCGGCGCCAGCACCGCGGCGCGGCCCGCAGTGGAGTCCCGCAGCGGACCCTCATACGGTGCCACCACGACAACCCGCGCACCGCGGCGCACCCCGGTGGCGGCAGCGGTGACCAGCGCGGGATCGCCGGGGTCGTCGCCCGCGACGATCAGCACGTCAAGCGGACCGACCCACGGCGGCGCCTCGCCGGCGACCGCGATCGGCTCGGAGGCCGCACCGCCCAGCGTCGCAGCCAGGATGGCCCCGGCAGTCTCGGCGGTACCGCGGCCGGCCACCCAGATCACGCTGCGTGGACGGTCGTCGGCCCGCAGCGCGTCCAGTGCGCCTTCGTCGGCCGCGG
>Ga0335081_10006102_pt1 | contig 19135 bp, 17 predicted proteins | sample Lox_Sample_35_FD_206713 | JGI IMG/M metagenome (GOLD analysis project Ga0335081, IMG submission 206713) | Soil microbial communities from Loxahatchee National Wildlife Refuge, Florida, United States - Lox_Sample_3.5 | ecosystem: Environmental > Terrestrial > Soil > Wetlands | place: USA...
GCGCATCGCGGCTGCTGCGGCTGAGAAGTTGCTTCCGGTAGTGCTCGAGTTGGGTGGGAAAGATCCCATGCTGGTGCTCGATGATGCTGATGTGGATGTGGCATCAAGCGCGGCGGTGTGGGGAGCCTTCGTCAACGCTGGTCAGGCATGTTTGTCGGTGGAGCGCTGCTATGTACATCGGAGTTTGTATGAAGCATTTGCCCGCGCGTGCGCCGAGAAGACGAAGAAACTTCGGGTGGGAAATGGGATGGATTCGCACACCGATGTCGGCCCCATGATTCAGGAGCGGCAGGTGCGGATCGTCGAATCGCATGTGGAAGATGCGACGCAGCGCGGGGCACGGATTCTGGCGGGTGGTGCGCGATTGCCGGAGCTGGGGCCGAATTTCTACGCTCCCACAGTTTTGGCCGACGTCACGCACGATATGCGCATCATGCGGGAGGAAACCTTCGGTCCCGTGCTGCCGATTATGGCATGCGAGGATGATGACGAAGCGATGCGGCTGGCCAACGATTCTGAATATGGTCTGGCGGCAAGCGTATGGACACGCGATGCGGAGCGGGGGAAAAGACTGGCTCGGCGGATTCATGCGGGTACGGTCATGGTGAACGATGTTGTGTCGTGCTTCGGGATCAGCGAGGCTCCGCATGGCGGTGTGAAGGCCAGCGGCGTCGGGCGTACTCACGGGCGATTCGGCTTGGAAGAGATGGTGCGCGTGAAGTATCTCGACATGGATCGCATGCCTGGGATGAAGAAAGTCTGGTGGCATGGGTATGGCGAGAGCTTCCGGCGGCAGATGGAAGGGTTTCTGGATATGCAGTTTGCGCGCGGGATGGGAACGCGGGTACGAGGAGCTTTGCGCGCGGCGGGGATTGTACGGAAGAAGACGCTGTAGCGGCGATGTCACTCCCTAAGTTAGTCATTCATCTATGCGGTCGCCGTGGCTCGCTGGTTGCGAGATCACAAGAAATCGCACTGCAGTGGATGATGGATTGCGGATCTGGTGGCGCGTGCCTGGAAGGATTCGAATGCCGCCTCCTGCAGGAATCAGCACGTTCTCGCCATTGACTTCCATCAGGACTTCTCCGTTCAGGATGTAGAAGAACTGCTGTGCGCGGGCATGGCAGTGGCGGACTTCGGCCGCGCCGGGCGGCATGAATTCTTCAATCACGCTGAGATTCTTGTCGCGAACCAGGTGCCAGCCGTCGCAGTCAACACCCCAGCGATAGTGTTCGGCATTCTCGCGGCTCACAATGTGAGGCTCAGCCGGCGGATTCGTGTCATGTGTTGCACGCTGGTCCATATTCTTCTCCTTGGGAGTTCAGTGTAATCTGGTCGTCATGAATGGCACTATTCATCCTGAGGTTGTTTCAAAAGCGAAGCGGGAACTGTTCCGTCACACGCTGGCTACTCTCGCCTATCGCAGCGGGAAGGTTTTGCGGGACGCTCCTCCAAACTTCGAAACCTTTGATACCGGTGCCGGTGTGCGCAAGCCGGCGCAGATTCTGGCGCATCTCGGCGACCTGCTTGATTGGGCGCTCTCGATGGCCATCGGGAAACGAGAATGGCACGATTCGAAGCCTCTGGCGTGGAACGATGAAGTGGTGCGCTTTTCCGCCGCTCTCAAGCGGTTCGACGATTTTCTCGCCTCCGACCAGCCGATACATGCCTCCGTTGAGAGGTTGTTTCAGGGCCCGGTTGCAGATGCACTTACTCACGTTGGGCAAATTGCGATTCTGCGGCGCATGGCAGACACGCCGGTGAAGGGCGAGAATTATTTCGTTGCTGACATCGCAGTCGGACGTGTCAGTCTCGACCAGGCGAAAGCAAAGAAGGAGTTCTGATCTCGGTTATTTTTCGCGGTTGCGGTACAGAGACGCATCGACCTGCTGCATCATGGCATCAACGTCCAGAGAGCTTCCGACGAATTCGGCGAGTTTTTCGCTGACCGGTTTTGGATCTTTCAACACGTCACGGTACGGAATTCGGAGCGCTTTCACATTCGGCTTATTATCGAGCCAGGCATAGACTTCGCGCAGATGCTTCTCGAAAGCCGCAGCCATGACAGCTGGATTCGCTCCTTCTTTGTATGTGCCGCGGCGGTGCATCATCTGGTCCTGGGACGCCAGGACTTCCGGCAATGGACGCTGCATGAAGATCACGCGGTACTCGTGCCCGGCAGGAAGTGAAAGAAGCAGGCGCGAGATCACTTTCACGACCTTGCCTTCGGCCTCGGCGATGCAGCCGGGATCGTTGGGAAGTTGCTTGATCCGTTCCCATTCGAGATAGCCGCGAGGATTATCGGTGTCGGCTACGCGCTCGCCGTCGGAAAGAGGTGTCATGCCTCCGGCAACCAGCATTTGCATCATGAGAGAAGTTCCGGAGCGGGGGAGACCTGAGACGATCGTGATCATGGAATGTTTTTGCGGAGGTGGTGATCGAACCCTCAGAGTACCAGAGTAAAAGCCTGCCGTCGGTTTCCTGCCTGTAATTTCAGTTACAATGGCGGCGTAAGGCCGAATCCGGCGGCTTTTGGGCCGCTTGAACGAGGGTACGTCCTTTGGCGACCACCGAAGTTACCGCGTCCGCTACCGAAAACATCCAGCAGCTTCCGAACCACAAAGTCAGGACCAAGAAAGCTGGCCAGCGCGCCTGCAATGAGAAAGACGAAAAGGGAAAGTTCTGCGGCGGGCATTTGAAGCGATGGTTCTATATGACCGACGTGAAGGAACGCGAGTGCGGCGACGTGGAGAAGGCTTGGGGACCGAAGGCGGAAGTTTATCGCTGCGAAAACTGCAAGGCTCTTTACCTTCCCACTCCTGGCGAGAGCAAGGTAAATGTTGCCGGGCAGGGAATGATTTCAGTCTTCGGACTGACGCTGCCGCCGAAAGAGAAGTAGCTGCTAGCATCTAGCTCCTAGCTTCTGGCTGAGATTAGTCAAGCTTGTGGATCTGGGGATCCGTACAAATTTGAAAATGGCAAGGGTCGCGAAGCCTTTATGCATCGGCATCGTGCATTGTTTAGCTAGGAGCTAAAAGCTAGCAGCTAGAAGCTTTTTCATGAATACCTCCGATCTTATCTACGACTGGAATAAGAACTTCCCGCCCAGTTTGAAGCCTCCCGGTCCGATTCTGCTGAACGATGAGAGCCTTCGGGACGGGCTGCAATCTCCGTCGGTGCGCGATCCTTCGATTCCAGAGAAGATTGAAATTCTCCATCTGATGGAAGCGCTGGGCATTAACGCACTGGACCTTGGGCTGCCTGGGGCTGGCCCGCGGGCGGTCGAAGCCGTGACTGCGCTGGCGAGGGAAATCGACAAGCATCGGATGAAGATTCAGCCCAACTGCGCGGCGAGAACGCACGAAAACGATATTCGACCGATCGCAGAAATCATGCAGAAGACCGGCGTGCGCATCGAGGCTGCGACATTTATTGGATCGAGCCCGATCCGGCGCTTCACCGAAGGCTGGACCGACGATTTCCTGCTCACGACGACCGAGAAAGCGGTTAAATACGCAGTTTCTCTTGGCCTCGACGTCATGTACGTCACTGAGGACACAAGCCGCTGCGATCCGGAAACGGTCAAGCGGCTTTATGCGACGGCGATTGAATGCGGAGCGCGCGCGATCTGCATTTGCGATACCGCCGGACATGCGACGCCGATGGGTGCGCTGTCACTGGTGCGTTTTGTGATTGAGCAGGTGGTGAAGCCTTCGGGCGAGAAAATTCGCGTGGACTGGCACGGACACAGCGATCGCGGGCTTTCGATCGCCAACTCGATGGCGGCGATCATCGCCGGCGCGAACTGCGTGCATGGATGCGCGATCGGACTCGGCGAGCGCGTCGGCAATACGCAGATCGACCAGATGCTGGTCAATCTCAAGTTAATGGACATCGCGCCCTGGGCTCAGCAGGACCTCACGAAGCTGAAGCAGTACTGCCAGGCCGTGTCGCACGCCACGGGCGTGCCGATTCCCGCCAATTATCCTGTGGTCGGCGATGACGCGTTTCGCACTGCCACGGGCGTGCATGCCGCAGCGATTATTAAGGCGTATCACAAGAATGACATCGTGCTGGCGAACACAGTGTATTCCGGCGTTCCGTCGCATGTGTTCGGACTCGACCAGATCATCGACATCGGTCCGATGAGCGGAAAATCGAATGTGCTGTTCTGGCTCGAGCGGCACGGCATTCCCGCGTCGGATGACGTTGTGGATCGCATCTATCAGCGCGCGAAGAAAAGCGATCACACGCTGAGCGAAGCGGAAATCCTGGAATGCGTGCCCGCCGCGGCAAAGCAGTAAGACGCTATGCCTCACTCCTTGCGACACGCAATTCTCGGCGCGGGCGGCGTCGGCGGGTTGATGGGCGCCTGCCTCGCGAGGCTTGGTGATTTCGTTACGCTCGTTGTTCGGGCCGAATCGCTCGCGCAATATCCAGGACAGCTGCGGTTGGAAAGCCCGTTCGGAGATTTCCAAGTGCCGATTTCAAAGGCCGCGGAAGTTCCCTCGTGCGATGTTTTGTGGATTACGGTAAAGGCAACGCAGCTTGATGACGCGCTAAAGGCTGTGACCACGCCGGATGCGGTTGGAGCGATCATTCCGCTGCTGAACGGCATCGATCACGTGGCGAAGCTGCGAGCCAAGTATGGAGTTGAGAAAGTTATCCCTGCCACAATTGCGGTCGAGACCGAGCGCGTGGCTCCCGCACACATCGTGCATTGCTCACCATTTGCGCGCTTAACCGTGCTGTCTATTGGGCGAACTCTCCTCGGTGAAACAATCGACGGGCTGGGGAAGCTTGGTTTCGAGTGCCGTTTCGTAGATGACGAACCTAGGCTGATGTGGACCAAGCTGGTTTTTCTGGCTCCGTTCGCGCTGTCGACGACGGCCGCAGGTCAGCCGATCGGCGGAGTCCTGACCGACCCCGAACGGCGAGAACTCGCCATCGGATGCGTGCGCGAGGCATGCGCCGTTGCAGTGGCCGAGGGCGCGAAAGTGGACCCAAACGCCATCATCGCTGGATCCGGAAAGTTCCCTCCGGGGATGCGCAGTTCGATGCAGAAAGATGTGGAACAAGGGAATCGGCCAGAGTTGGATGCCATTGCAGGGCCGATCCTGCGTGGGGCGGCCCGCCACAGGATGGCGGTGCCTGCCACCCAAAAGCTGGTGGCCGAAATCGAGGCCAAGTGCCGGAAGTATTAGTATTTTCCACAACTTAGGTTGTATCTTCCGTAACGCGGTTCTCCACTTCGTCAAGTTCTAATATGCCAAAACGCGTTGTAAACTGACCCATACGCCTCATGAGCCCTAGCCCCCTTCGTCCGGAGCTTCCGGCACTGGAGATTTCGGTGCAGCAGGAAGTGGCTCGCCTGGCCGCATCGCCGGAGGTGCGGTCTGCCTTCAACTGGTTCCGCATGCAAGAGCCACAACTGCTGCACTGGCAGATGGAAATGGCGCGCATTCCGGCGCCTCCGTTTGGCGAGTCGTCGCGCGCGGCCTGGCTATCGGAAAGGTTCCGAGAAGTCGGCCTGGACGATGTCCGCATCGACGACGTTGGGAATGTGTTTGGAACGCATCCGGGCTTTGGACGCCGATTTATCGCGTTGAGCGCGCACATCGACACGGTGTTTCCAGCCAATACCCCACTCAATATCAGGCAACAGGGAAGCCGTATTTACGGCCCAGGCGTTTCCGACAACGGCGCCGGTGTCGCGGCGATGCTGGCGATTGCAAGTTTGCTGGGGGCGGTGCGCATTCGCCATGCGCTGCCGTTTGTGTTTATCGGCAACGTGGGTGAAGAGGGTGAAGGCGATCTGCGCGGCATGCGGCACATCTTTTCGACGCCGCGGTGGAAGGATTCCATTGCGTACAGTTTGGTTCTCGATGGCGCGGGCGCAGACACGATTGTCGCGGAGGCATTGGGCAGCCGGCGCTTTGAGGTTATTGTGCGCGGGCCGGGGGGACATTCCTGGAGCGATTTTGGCGCGCCGAATCCGATCGTGATTCTGGCGAAGGCGATCGAGACCTTCACGGCAACTACCGTTCCAGCGACTCCGAAAACGACGTTCAACATTGGCGTGATTCGCGGCGGGACGTCGGTAAATTCGATTCCCGAGTCGGCCAGCATGAAGGTGGATATTCGCTCCACGTCGATGACAGAAATGGAGAGGCTGGAGCAATCGCTTCGACTGGCGTTGAATCGTGCGGTGGAGGACGAGACCCTGACGGCCGAAATGCGTTCGTCAGCGCAGAAGCGTCCGGCGGGCGTCAGTTGTGAAGTCGTCGTAATCGGGAATCGTCCGGCAGGCGAATTGCAGCCGGGCGCGAGAATGTTGCAGGTCGTGCGTGCGGTCGATTCGCAGTTGAACAATGCAGCGCAAGTGCAGCGTGCCTCGACGGACGCGAACATTCCTCTATCGCTTGGACTTGAAGCTCTGGCCATCGGTGGCGGAGGTTCCGGCGGGGGGGCGCATACGCTGCAGGAGTGGTTCGATTCAAACGGGCGCGAACTGGCATTGAAACGTATTTTATTGACCATGCTGGCGCTCGCGGGGGTGGGAGAATGAGTCTAACGCTTAAGTTGGGCTTGGGTGGATCGTTGCTCGGATGCATTCTTATGTCGGCTGCCGTATCGGGTCAGAATGCCGTCGCAGCGCAAGACAGTAAGCCTAAGGCGGACGTCATTTTTGTCCACGCCAATATCTATACGGGAATTCCGGCCAACTCTCAGTTCAGTTCGATTGACCGGCAAGAGGCGATGGCAGTTAAGGGCGATCGCATTTTGGCCGTTGGGAAGACGGTTGACCTGCAGAAGCTGAAAGGCCCACAGACGCAGGTGGTCGATCTCGGTGGTCATTTCGTCATGGCGGGATTCAACGACGCGCACTTGCATCTCGCCGATGCCGGAGCCACAAAGCTCAGCGTTGATTTAACCGGGGTGAAATCACTGGATGAACTGCGTGATCGCGTCGCGAAAAAAGTGGAAGAGGCTAAAGCGGGAGATTGGATTCTAGGCGCCGGATGGGATGAGACTCTGTGGCCGGTGAAGGTGACTCCGACGCGGTGGGATATCGACGAAGTTTCAAATGGGCATCCAGTGTTTCTCGAGCGCATCGACGGGCACATCGCCGTGGTGAATACTCGCGCTCTCCAGCTTGGAAGCATCAACCTGGCGAGCCGCGATCCGCAGGGCGGTCACATTGACCGTAACGAGAACGGCGAGCCTACGGGCATTCTGCGGGAGACGGCGCAGCAGGCTGTCGAAGATGTAATTCCCAAACCGAACCATGACCAGATGCGGCAGGGGATTGAACTTGCGCTCGCCGATCTGGCGCAGCATGGAGTGACCTCGGCCCAGGATTATTCGCCGAACTGGGAGAATTTCCAGATCTACGAAGAGCTCGAAAAAGAAGGCAAGCTGACGGCCCGCATCAGCGAATGGCTGCCGTTTGATGAGACTGTGGACGAGTTGAATCAGAAACGCCAATCGCATCCGCAGTCAGACCTGATGCTGCATACCGGGATGCTGAAGGGCTTCATGGACGGATCGCTGGGATCGCATACGGCGGCGCTACTGGCTGCATATTCCGACGATCCGCAGAACTCCGGGCTGCCGCGTTATGACCCAGTCAAGCTGAACGATATGACGAAGGAGCGCTTGCTGGCGGGATTCCAGATCGGATTCCACGCAATCGGCGACAAAGGCGTGCAGATGGCGCTCGATGCGTTCTCCGGCGCGGAGAAAGCTGCCCGCGAGGCGCACGTCAAGGCTGCGAATGGAGGCGATGATTATCGGCTTCGTATCGAACATGCGCAGGTCACGAATCTGGCACAGATTGCGGAATTCAAACAGCTGAAAGTAATCGCCTCGATGCAGCCGAGTCATGTGCTTACCGACATGCGTTGGGCGCAGGATCGGCTCGGGCCTAAGCGCGCCGCGACATCGTACGCATGGCTGTCATTTTTGAACAAGGGCGTACCGCTTGCCTTTGGCACGGATTATCCTGTGGAACCCGTTACGCCGTTCCGCGGGCTGTATGCGGCAGTAACGCGAAAAAGCGAGAATGGGAAACAGGAGTACTTTCCCGAGCAACGGCTGACGATGGATCAGGCGATCGCCGCCTACACTACAGGATCGGCATTTGCGGAATTTGAGGAGAAGGAAAAAGGGAAATTGGTTCCGGGAATGCTTGCCGATTTTGTCGTTCTGGACCATGATGTCACCGCGGTTTCTCCAGAAAAGGTCCTTTCGACGAAGGTGCTCCGCACGGTAGTTGGCGGCAAGACCGTTTACGAGGCAAAGTAGGGTTGCCGGATTCGCGCCTACGGGATAACCTCGTGTAACGGCACGGCTCGGTCGCTGCATCTACCGCGTTTTGAGCGGATTACAAATCCCATCCCCATCAAACGCTTTTGCTGGTTCGTGCGTCTAATGACCTAACTATAGGGCTCTCAAGGTGCAGTTTTTGCCCTTCCTGGTCTGCGATCTCGTTTGGGTCAATAGGTATACTATTAAGGATTAAAGTTCTGGAGGGAAGGCGACTTATGGATTCGGGCGCAATGTGGATGCGCATGAAGACGCGTGGGTGGGTCTACACGCTCAGTATCCTAGCAACGCTCTCGCTGGGGATTCTGATTGGGACGGTGATCTCGTACGGAGTTAAGGGGAAAGAAGGGCAGAGCCGGGAAGTGGCTCCGCTCACCATGCCTTCCCCACAGCAAATGTCCAACACGTTTTCGCAGATCGCGAAACAATTGGAGCCAAGCGTCGTAAACATCAATACGGAATCGACCATCAAGACCATCCATCGGCGACGGGGCGGCAATGGCGACGATGACGACGATAGCGGCGGGATGGAAGATTTCTTCAATCACTTTTTCGGCGCGCCCGGCGGACAGGGACAGGGCGGTGCTCCTGGCGGTCCTGACGGCGGCGGCTCCATTCGCGAGCGGTCGCTTGGAAGTGGCGTAGTTGTTGACGCGAAGGGCTACATTCTGACCAACCGTCACGTGATCGAAAAGGCGGACCGGATTCGCGTTAAATTTGTCGACGATGCTCCCGGCGTGCAGCATGACGCGAAAGTGATCGGAAGCGATCAGGAAACTGATCTCGCGGTCATCAAAGTGGACATGGACCGTCCGCTGCCAGTTGCGAAGATGGGCAACTCCGATAGCATGCAGGTCGGCGACTGGGTTCTTGCAATCGGCAGCCCCTTCGGGCAGGCCGGAACCGTGACGGCAGGAATCGTATCTGCGAAGGGACGTGACATCGTTCCACAGCGGCAGTTCCAGTCGTTCATCCAGACCGATGCGGCGATCAATCCCGGAAACTCGGGCGGGCCGCTCGTGAACATGAATGGCGAAGTCATCGGCATTAACACCGCGATCCTGAGCGAGACGAACGCCTATGCGGGAATCGGGTTCGCGCTGCCTTCGAAGACGGTGATCGACGTCTATAACCAGCTGACCGGGCCGGAGCACAAAGTCTCGCGCGGTTCGATCGGAATCATGTTTGACCAGGTCGAGAATCCGGCGATTGCGCGGGTCTACGGGTCTGGCACCGGAGTTACCATTTCAAGCGTGGTTGCGGGGAGTCCGGCCGACCAGTCGGGCTTGAAAGTTGGCGACACGATCACGTCGGTCGACGGCAAGAAAGTCATCAAAGGTTCGGATCTTGTCGATTACATCGCTTCCCGGAAGCCCGGGACCAAGATCGATCTCGGCTTCATCCGGAATGGCAAGACACAGCAAGCGACGGTGGTCACGGCGGATCGGGCGAAGCTTTTTGCCGCGCGACTCGGTGAAGATCAGGGAAACGATGACGAGAATGCGCCCAAGCAAAGCAAGTTCGGCATCACAGTTCGGAAGATCACGCCGGAAATGGCGGATCGCCTCGACATGGAGGCGGGTAAGGGCGTCATCGTGCAGGACGTGAAGCCAGGTTCGTTCGCGGAAGATATCAACCTAGCCCGCGGCGACATCATCCTGCAGATCAACAAGCAGCCCGTGAACAATGAGGAGGATTTCAGCCGCATCGAGTCAACTCTGAAGAGCGGACAGGACGTGGTGTTCCTGGTCCGCCAGCGCGGATCGACCCGGCAGGATGGAACCATCTTCCTGGCGGGTACACTTCCGTAACTCAGTTCTGCCCAGCGGGGGCTGGCACTCGACTCGATTATCGAGGATGATGACAGTGCCGGTCGTCGTTGGGCATTTTCTTTTTTCAAAACGGCCCGGCGGAGCAGATTCCAGTGATTCTTCGAGGGGGTAATTCAAGCAGGAGGCTAGTGCAGATTTGCGGCATAGTCCTGGCGTGTGTCCTTATCCCCTTCGCGAACGCACGTCAGAGTTCTGACACTGAAACTACCGGCAAGAAACCCGCGCCCTCCAAGACCAGCACGAAGCATCACACAACCAGCGCGAAATCCTCTGCATCGACACATTCTTCTTCCAAGCACACATCGAAATACTCGTCACGCAGGAAGAAGTCATCGCGTGTTCGAGGCCAACAGAAGATTGACTCGGAGCGGGCGGAGGCGATTCAGGAAGCCCTGATCCGTGAGCATTACCTCACCGGGGATCCGACAGGCAGCTGGAACCAGGCCAGTGAAGATGCGATGCGCCGGTATCAGGCCGATAATGGCTGGCAGAGCAAAACGGTGCCCGACTCACGTGCGCTGATCAAACTGGGATTAGGGCCGAGCAAAGATCATCTGCTGAACCCAGACAGCGCCATGACCACGGTGCCGGATCCGCCAAAAGCGCAGCCATTGGCGCCGACCTCTACAAGTCCTGCTCCGACGGCGCAGCCAGTAGTACCTGCTGCGCCGACTCCAAGCCCCGCGTCAAGCGATTCCACGGACCCGCAGAAATAGAAAAGGCGGCTATCAGCCTCTAGCCATCAGCATTCAGCAATCGAGTTCTCCCGTTCGAGCTCTTTGTTCGACTGATGTATCTGGAAGGGCGGTAGCAACTAGCCAATAATCCCTGATTCCTAGACCGTAGCTGCTAACGGCTGCTCTTGCGATAGCTGGTCAGCTGCGGAGCGGGGAAGTACGGCAGGGGTTCGTTGTTGATGATTGCGCGCGGGTTTGTTTCGACCAGGGCGTCGGCAATTTCTTCGCCGCAGATTTCCGCTGCGGCATCTCGAGACGTGGAGAGAATCGGCACGCGCTTTTCCAGGTCGTGCGCGTCGGTTGCCAGCACGTGCACCGATTGACGCTCGAGTAGCCAATACGCGGCGCGTCGGCTGCGATCACCCCAGAAGCCGGTGAGCGAACTGCCTGTGACTTGAACGACACACCCCTGCTCGGCCCATTCCACGACGCGCTGCAGATTTTCCCGCAAAATCGGATTGCGCTCCGGGTGCGTGATGACCGGGATCATTCCGCAATCGCCCAGCTTCTGAAACGAGCCTGAACTCTCCTGGGGCACGCTGTAATTGCTGAACTCGACGAGTAAATAACGCGTGTTGTTGATGACGTAGCGCGTCGGATGCAAGAGCGCGTCCTGAATGTTCTCGTAGGAGAGGTGGAAGTCGCAGCCCAGTCCGATCTTGAGCGAATTCCCAACCTGATCCTGCAAGCGCGCGACGATTGCTTTCAGTACTTCGCGGTCGTAATGGTAGCGTTCGTTGGCGTGAGGCGTGGCGACCATGTGTGTGATGCCGTCGGCCGCGGCACGACGGCACATCTCGATAGAGACGTCCCAGGACTTCGGCCCGTCATCAACTTCCGGAAGAATGTGAGAGTGTATGTCGACCACAATGATTCGAACACCGCTAGTCTGGCGATGTTGCTGTAATCTCTGATTAGAGCAGATTCGCGAGCATTCCGAAAGGCTGTCGAACTCGGAGAGTTGATAATCGTTGCATTCAAGTCCGCCGCAAATTCAACGCCAGTGTCGCTGGCTACACTGGCCAGCGTACTGCTGTGCTGGCTGATATTCGCCGGCATTTTCACATTCCGCAAACGAGCGCCGAAAGCTCTCGAGGCGCGACGGGATCCGCGGGCCACAATCGGCATCGTACTGCAAATGATCGGGTACTTTCTCGTGTGGTTTCAGCCTCCGCACACGGTATTCTTGCCTCCAGTAGGAATGCTGTCCGGCCCAGTCGGCCTGCTATTTGCATTCGCGACAGTGGCGCTCGCAATTGCATCTGTGTGGCTTGTTGCTGTTGCCGTGCATGCTTTGGGCAAACAATGGGCGTTCCAGGCACGGCTGGTCGAGGGACACAAACTCATCACGGAAGGTCCTTACGCCTACATAAGAAATCCGATTTATACAGGAATGCTGGGGATGCTGATCGCGACCGGATTAGCGATGGAACACTGGATTGCTCTCGCAGCCGCGATCATCGTCTTTATGATTGGACTAGTAATTCGGGTGCGCGCTGAAGAGAAGCTGCTGCGTGCACAGTTTGAATTCGAGGAATACGCGAATCGAGTGCCTGCGGTGTTGCCGGGAATCTATTGAGGCCAACGAACTGTCGGGCTGTGTCTCTCGAACAAGTTACACGTTTTCGTATCGTGCGCGGATGAATTCGGCAATTCCCGCGTACGCCTTCGTCAGCGTCTGCTCGTCCGGGAGGAACACGATGCGGAAATGCCGTGTGCCCGGCTTCTGGCCGAAGCCTGATCCGTGGACGACCATCACGTGCTTCTGACGGATCAGCTCCTTCACGAAGATCTCGTCGCTCTCCGGGATATCGATGCGGGGGTAGGCGTAGAACGCTCCGCGAGGAGCGACGCAGCTCACGCGAGGCGTCCGCTCACACCATTTTTGAGTGAGGTTGCGACGCGAGCGTAATTTCTGCTGGACTTCGACGAGATGATCCTGCGGGCCTTCCAGTGCGGCCTTGATCGCATACTGCTCCGGATGATTCGCGCACAGGCGCGCGCGCAGTAGGCGGTGAACGCCTTCGCAATACGTCTTCACCGCAGACGCATCGCCGGAGACGATGCCCCATCCGACACGCCATCCGGGAACGAGATAGTTCTTCGACATGCCTCCGAAGGTGACACAGGGAACGTCCGGAGCAACTGAGGCAAAAGCAATGTGCGGCGTGCCGTCAAGGATCAGCTTGTCGTAAATTTCGTCGGAGAAAACGATCAGATTGTGCTGGCGCGCCAGGTCCGCTATCGCTTCGAGCATCTGACGGGTGCAGAGCGATCCCGTCGGATTATTCGGATTGATCAGGACGATTCCGCGCGATTGCGGAGTGATCTTGCGCTTGATATCGGCCAGTTCGGGCTGCCATCCGTCATCCTCGTTCAGATCGTAGGTGTTGAGCCGGTTGCCGAGTTTGCAGAGCACGGCGGAATAGAGGGGATAATCGGGACTGGGCGTGAGAACGTCTTCACCCGGATTCACCAGGGCAGAGAGGCAAAGGTCGACCGTTTCGCTTACTCCTGACGTGACAAACACATCCCGCACGGTCGTGATCCCTTTGCGAGCAGCCTCTCCGCGGATGGCTTCGAGCGCTTCCGGTATTCCGTCGGATGGAGCGTAACCGTTCTTCCCATCGCGCATTGCCTTATACGCGGCTTCGACGATGTGAGGCGGCGTCCGGAAATCAAAGTTCAGCGGGTCACCAACATTCAGCGGCAGGACCTGGTGTCCCTGGCGGATGACCTCGTCGGCAACGCAAGCCAGATCACGAATGGCGTATCGAACGTTATTAAGGCGGGAAGCGGAAGAGATCTCGTGTGACGGGCTGATGGTAGTCATTAGAACCTCGCCTGGCCGGTTGTGCCAAGGCTAAAGACAGATTCTAAATGCAGTGGAACCTTGAGGGCGCCAGAAAATGCGGTTTAATGGCGATGACCTTTGAACGGGCGGAGCTATCTCTTGGTGGAGTCGAAATTAAACACGACTTCTTCGATGGTTTGAGATGGCCCGGGGAGATACTTCCAACGCATAACCGCTTCTGCCGCATATTGGCAGAGCATCGGATTGCCGCCCTTGACTTCGACCTTCGAAACCGTGCCATTGGCGAGAACCGTGGCGTCGAGGCGCACTTGTCCTTCAAAGCGGCCGTTTTTCAGAACCGCCGGATACTCCGGTTCGACCATCGAAATCACCTTGCGATGAACTGGTTTAGGCGTGCTTTGTGCGTGAACCGCAGGAGGTAGAGCGAGAATTGTGCAGAATACGAGTGCTGCGGCGCAGGCGGAAATCGACCAGCGCAACCTGACAGGAGCTGGGCAGCTGAAATGAAGACGATCGTTCACGAGGCAACCCGCAAGTAGGATGTTGAGACCGGGGAAGCCTCACCTGATTAAGTTAGGACGCTGGTAATGCCGGGGCAAGATTACCGACGTACCTGTATTAAAGGCAGTGTTTAGTGACTAGTGGTCAGTGAAACCAGTCTCGTAATACGAAAACAAGCTTAGTTTCCCCCCAGGGACTGAAGCCGGCATCCTTCTGAAGGCGTTGGCACCACGGCTCTAAGCCGCGCCCTTTCACGAAGCATTTATGAGATTGCTTTCCGGGTGTTAGGGCTTGTTCCCGCCACTATTCGCTATCCGCTGAGATTTAGTCTTCGCGGTCGATCTGTGCTTTCTGCAGTTTGTCAGAGTAGTCGACGTACACCGACTTCCACTCTGTGTAGAACTCGATCGCTCCGATGCCGCCTTCGCGATGGCCGTTCCCGGTGGCTTTGGTCCCGCCAAAGGGAAGATGCACTTCGGCGCCGATCGTTGGCGCATTTATGTAAGTGATCCCGGCATACAAGTCGCGAATTGCCGAGAAGGCTTTGTTGACGTCCTTGGTGTAAAGAGCCGAGGACAAGCCATACTCGATTCCGTTCGCGATCTCGATCGCGTCGGTCAGGTCATCGCAGGGAATGATCGAAACAACGGGACCGAAGATCTCTTCCTGAGCAATGCGCATCTTCGGATCGACGTCCGAGAACACTGTCGGCTCCATGAACCATCCGTACTGATGTTCGCCTTTGTCCAGACGATTCCCGCCGCAAAGCATCTTCGCGCCTTCGTTCTTGCCGATCTCGACGTAGCTCAGATCGGTCTGGAGTTGCCGTTCGTTGATAGCAGGGCCCATCTGCACGGTTTCATCGAGCCCGTTACCAACCTTCAGTTTCTTCGCGCGATCGACAAGACGCTCCACGAATTCGCGGTAAACGCCCTTCTGCACGATGATGCGGCTGGTCGCGGTGCAGCGCTGCCCGGTAGTGCCGAAGGCGCCCCACAGACCGCCTTCGATGGCGAGCTCGAGGTTGGCGTCATCCAGCACGATCATGGGATTCTTTCCGCCGAGTTCTAGCGAACAATGTTTGAAGCTCTGGGCGGCGATGCCTCCAACGATCTTTCCCACAGCGGATGAACCGGTGAGCGAAACGGCGCGCACGTCAGGGTGTTCGGCGAGAGGCGTGCCGACGTCTGCTCCGAATCCTGTGACGATGTTGATGACGCCCTTCGGCAGGCCGGCGTCGGTAAGAGCGCGAACGAGGTTGAACGTCGAAAGTGGAGTATCCTGCGCGGGCTTGATGACGCAGGTATTGCCGCAGACAACAGCGGGCAACAGCTTCCAGGACGAGATCGCCATGGGGAAGTTCCAAGGCGTAATCATTCCGCAGATTCCGATCGGCTGGCGCACGGCCATCGCAAACTTGTTCGGCATCTCCGACGGGACGGTTGGACCGAAGAGGCGGCGTCCCTCGCCGGCGTTGTAATAGCCGGCGTCGATGGCTTCCTGCACGTCGCCGCGAGTTTCGGCGAGAACCTTGCCCATCTCCCGCGTCATGTCGCGGGCGTACTCTTCTTTGCGCTCGATCAGGATTTCAGCAGCCCGGAAAACGACTTCGGCGCGGCGTGGAGCCGGCACCAGACGCCACTTCGCAAAGGCCCGCTTGGCCGCTTCGACCGCGGCATTGACATCGGCTTTGCCGGATTTCTGAAAGATGCCAACCAGATCGCGCGTATCGGCGGGATTTCGATTTTCGAATGTCTCTCCGGTGGTCGATTCGACCCAGTCTCCATCAATGAAGTTCTTGAAAACCCGTGTCTGCGTGTCGCTGAGCGTGGCGGGAGCGGTAAAAGTGTCGGTAGCCATAGATGTCTCCTAATGATTGCCCAAACCTTTTGATGCTACAACCTGCAGGTAAGGAGCGGCAAGGGAAGGGCTATCGCCAGTGCTTCAACTGCGGCCAGAGTTGGCTCAAGGTCCCAAACTTCGCGCCGCGGCAGATGTAGACGCTGATCTGCGACTCCAGAGCCCAAGAATTGTCGGCCGATGTGCCGACGTAATCCACCTGCTGGAACAGCTCTTCCAATCTTTTTCTGCGATCGCCCAGAACGATCATGCAGTTTCCTGAATAGCCGCGAGGCCCCCAGAGCCAATACGTTCGATCTCCGCTCAGGGCTGGAGGCAGGCCGTAATGCCGGCCGAAGAAGTCGATCGATCCTGCCTGTCCGTAGTCCTGCGCGAAGATCGCGCAGTCGTGACGTTCTTCCGGCGGAATCTGGTTCCATGCGACGACTGCCTCGTCGGCTATTTCTTTCCATCCGAATTGATCGGCGTACCACTGCGGCAGAGCGGCTCGCATGTGCGAATACTCATTCACCGGAAGCTTGAACGGCAGCGTCTTGGTGTAGGCGAGGAAGCGTTCGGGCGAGAACACCGGAATGACAATCGGTGCGAGATGAATTCCGCTGGCCAACAACGTGATCACAACGGACGGCTTCAACCACTGCAATCTCGGGTTGGCACTCTCAGGGCGGTCCAGCCAAACCTCGAGCATCACCGCCCCGGCAGCCAGCAACATGGGATATATCGGGGTGAGATAGTAATTTTTCCCGTGCAGGACGAAAAAGGCGGTATAGGAGACTAGATAGCTCCATCCGAGAGCTTGATATTGACGTAGCTTCGCAGAGAAAAGCAGCGCGAACAGTCCGCCCAGCCAGAGCGGCGCGACGATCGGATTCATCACCAGCACTTGCTGAAAGAAGAATTGCGCTGGACCCCACACAACATCGCGTCCTTCGGCGCGAATGTTGTGCATGAGCTGCAGAAATGGCCAGTGGTAGCGAATGTTCCACAACACGTTCGGCAGGAAAATTAGGAAGGCGGCAAGGCCGCCGAGCCAGAGCCATTTGTTGAGAAAGAGTTTTCGCTGCGAGGTGAGAAGGAGTCCAATCACGATGCCAAAGCCAAAAACGGCGATGGAATACTTTTCCTCCAGCCCGAGCCCGGCGATCGCGCCAAACCAAAGCAGGTAACGCGGATTATCGCGCTTGATGGCGAGGATCAGGAAATATGCGCAGCCCGTCCACAGGTTCGGTTCGAGACAATTCGTGCCGAGCAGGCTGCCATTGGATAGATACTGTGGGTTTACCACGATGCAGACAGCGCTTAAGAGCAGCGCAAAGCGGCGTCCGCCGAATTCCCGTGCCAGCACTGCGGTTTGAATGACAAGGAACGACGAGGCAAGCGCTGGAATGAAACGTATGCTGCGCAACGAATCGCCAAGAACAGCCCGGCAAATGTGAATGAGAAAAGGAATCAGCGGCGGCTGATCGACGTATCCCCACTGAAGGTGATCGCCGCAGGACACGTAGTCCAACTCGTCACGAAAATATCCATAGCGATTGTTGAAGTAGATGTGAATGAGCAGTTTCGCCAGAGCAATTCCCCAGATAACAACCATCGTTCGGTCGAAACCGGATGGCTTCTGAGTGTCAACAGCAGCAGTCGTGCTCGGGCTGGCAGTCATAGGGAAGGGAAAGGATAACTCAAGGGAGGGAAGGCATGCGAAGCGTCAGAGGCGGGAAGTTGCCCGGCCGACAATTCGGTCCATTACCAAACCGTAGCCGAGCAACCTTGATTTAATGGGGAATGTGCGACGAGGGTCTCCCGATTTCGCGAGAGATCTCGTCACTCCGCTTAGAAGCCGCTCGTCGGTTCTATCCCATATCGGTTCCCGTCGCGTAGGTTTCTCCGCGACCGGCAACCCGATTGCCAATGTCCTGAACCTTATGGCTGATGGTGCCGCGAAGTTCTTCCCCGCTGGAAGGAGCGAGCAGCATACCAACTCCGACTCCCACCCCGATGCCGGCGGCAAAGCTTAAGAGATGCCGCAACGTATGGTTTTCATGAGGGATAAGAGTATCCCGCGCACTATCCGCAATGTCATTTGCGCGATCCGAAACGCGTTCCACTTGGTCCGCGGTCTGATCCATGACGTAAATAGCTGTCTTCAAAGCCGACTTGATGAGCTTGCTAATTTTCATAAGAAATCGATCCTTTCATTCGCGGGCGCCAAATCCGCTTGAAGTTGCACGCACGACGCAAAATTTGCCGGGCTCAGATTCCAAGAATGCCCAACGCTTTCCGTATTTCGGTCAAAAGCGCCATGTCCGAGGGTAGGAGTGAATTCTTGGATTGTCATTAGGGGAAACCTTGTACTCGGCAGGGTAGGGGTTTGTAAGTTGCCGAGACGGCTTTTGCCATGAGCAACCTAATATCCGAGTTGAAAATCTAACCCACAATTCTCGTTGCCCCTGGAGTGCTCAAGACGTCGTTCCACAGCAAAATGTTCCGCGGCGGATTGATCCTCGTCACCTCCGCATTGCTCTGCATACCGCCGGCATTCGCAACACTCGGGGAGGATGTCTCCACTGTGCAGGCAGACCAGGCTCGGATCCAGGCCTCGGAGACCATCACACAAAAGTCCGCCTACTCCATTCATGAATTGCAATCACCGTCGGGCATGGCGGTTCGGGAATACGTTTCACCTTCTGGCAAAGTCTTTGCTGTCGCGTGGCACGGCTCATCGATGCCTAATTTGAAGCAATTGCTGGGGTCTTACTTTCAAGAGTATCAGCAAGCTTTACAGACGCAAGGCCAGCTAGTGCAGCGAGGCCCGGTCTTGGTTCAATTACGGGATCTCGTGGTTCAGCTTGGAGGTCACATGCGGGACTTCATGGGGCGCGCCTACCTTCCTGATCAAATGCCGTCTGGAGTGCGTGCGGAGGAAATTCGGTGACCCGCTCCCTTTATCGATTTTCGTGTCTGGCCGTCATGTTCGCGAGCGCTGCCATTTGCGGCGGTTGCGGCGGCAGCAGTCACACGAGCACAACGGCGAATACAGTGACAACGTCGGGATCGAATGTCCA
>Ga0335081_10006103_pt1 | contig 19131 bp, 16 predicted proteins | sample Lox_Sample_35_FD_206713 | JGI IMG/M metagenome (GOLD analysis project Ga0335081, IMG submission 206713) | Soil microbial communities from Loxahatchee National Wildlife Refuge, Florida, United States - Lox_Sample_3.5 | ecosystem: Environmental > Terrestrial > Soil > Wetlands | place: USA...
CAGGCCGCCGCCGCGCCGCACAAGAACAAGTACGGTCAGGACTACGAACCACCCTCGCCGAACAATCCCGTGTACGTGCAGCCGTAGTTCGGGCGGACAGCGTTTCATCACGTAGTAGGCCCGCGTGAGTCACAGTCCCGGTTGACGCGGCAAGATACAATTCCTTCGGCTGCCAGACTGCCAGGAGGCTGTATCCATGGCCACAGCTGCACCCGAAGCCGAACCCAAGTCCCTGCCGGCGAACGCTTATCAGCCGCTGAAAGAGGGTGAACTCTACGTACCGCTGGTGCCCACCAGCATGAGCCTGCCGGAGGTCACCTGGCGGGCGGTGCTTTGGGGAACGCTGCTGTGCATCATTTTTAGCGTGGCTTCGGCCTACTCCGCCTTGAAGGTCGGCCAGGGAATGGAGGCCGCGATTCCTATCTCCATCCTCGCCATCGGGCTGGCGCGCATCTATCGCCGCCGCTCCACGGTGCTGGAGAATATGATCATCACCGGCATGGGCGGTGCCTCCGGCAGCGTGGTGGCCGGCGCCGTCTTCACCATTCCGGCGCTCTACATCCTCCATCTCGATCCGCATCCGGTGCAGACCATCTTCATCTGCCTGGCGGGCGGCTGCCTGGGCATTCTCTTCCTCATTCCGCTGCGCCGCTATTTCGTGCGCGAGATGCACGGCAAGTTCCCCTTTCCCGAAGCTACGGCCATCACTGAGGTGTTGGTCACCGGTGAAAAGGGCGGCTCACAGGCTAAGCTGCTGCTCCAGGCTACCTGCGTTGCCGCGGTTTACGATTTCTTCGTCACCACCTTCCACGTCTGGAAGGAGTATCTGAACTTCCAGTTTGTGCCGGTAATGAAGTCGCTGGCCGAACGCCAGCGCATGGTCTTCAACTTTGACGCCGTCGGCTTCATCCTTGGCCTCGGCTACATCATGGGCCTGCGCATCGCCCTGATCTTCTGCGCCGGTGGCGTGCTGGTCAACTTCGTGCTGGTCCCGGCGATCTGGTTCGTCGGCAGCCACATGGGTGACATCACGGTTTACCCGGCCACCGTTCCCATCTCGCACATGACGGCCGCGGAAATCTATCGCTACTATGTGCGCTTCATCGGAGTGGGCGCCATCGCTGCCGCCGGCCTGGTTGGCATCCTCAAATCGCTGCGCGTAGTGGCGGCATCGTTCGGCATCGCGCTGCACGCCTTTCGCCACGGCGAAGCTCCGCACATGGAGCGGACCGACCGCGATATTCCGATCATGGCCATCTTGCTCGGCGTGGTGGTGGGAGCTATCGCGGTGGCTGCCTTCTTTGGACAACTGCATGTCAGCTGGACCGTGGTGGCAGTGGGGCTGGTGCTGACGCTGCTCTTCTCCTTCTTCTTCACCACGGTGGCGGCCAACGCTATTGCCACCACGGCGAACAATCCGGCCTCCGGAATGACCCTGCTCACCGTAATCGTCTCGGCAGTGGTGCTGCTGAGGTTCGGCCTCTCCGGAACCACCGGCATGTTCTTCGTGATGGCTCTGGCCGGCATGGTGTGCGTTGCCCTCTGCGTCTCGGGGCAATTCATCACCGACCTCAAGGCGGGCTACTGGATCGGTTCCACGCCCTCGGCGCAGGAGAAGGTGAAGTTCATCGGAATGGTCGCCTCGGCGATCACCGCGGGCTTGACCATCATCCTGCTTGCCAAGGCGTTCCAGTTTGGAGAGGCTGCGCCCGGAGATGTGCGCCAGGTGCTGGTGGCGCCGCAGGCCTCCGCCTTGAAGGCCATCGTCTCGGGATTCATGAGCGGCCAGCCGGTCGCCTATGTGCTGCTCGGCATCGGCGCCATGATCACCGTTGTGTTGGAGATGCTGGGACTCTCGTCCATGGTCTTCGCCCTGGGAATCTACCTGCCTCTGCAATTGACCACGCCCATACTGGCCGGCGGATTTGTATCGCACCTGGTGAACAAGCGCGCGGACAAGACCGGCGGGGAGGGTGGCCGCAGCATTCGCGAACGTGGCGTTATCGTCGCCGGCGGACTGATGGCCGGGGGCGCGCTGGGCGGTGTCTTCGGGGCAGGGCTACGAGTGCTGCCAAGTTTCCACGAGGATTTGATTCAAACTCCGTTTTATAACGCCGAGCCGGTATCGCAGATGCTTTCCGCGATCTTCTTTGTCGCGCTGTGTCTGTATGTATGGTTCGCTTCAGTCAAAGAAAAGAGGAACGCCTAGCACGACTCTGGGCGCAGTCGAAGGGTCGTGCCCTGACACAAGGCTTAATTGAAAAAGGGAGCTTCATCATGGATACCGTAGGTCGATTTGTTGCTGACGCTGTATTGGGCATTGACACACTTTGGGGCGGAGATGTTATGTGTCCGTCGGGAACGGGACGCTTCATCGCCGATTCCTGGTTTTCCGACGAGCCGCTGCCGCTGGCGTATACCACGCCTTCGGCCACGCGCTTGCGCGAGAGCGGTGGAGTGGCAGGTAAGGAAATTGATCGCGCGGCCGTAGAGGCTTATCTACGCGAGGTGAATCTGCCCGCCGCCATCGCGGGGGTTCGCCACGAGTCTGATAAGCTTCGCGGAGTTCGCGGGCCGTACCTTGCGGGTTTGGCGAACTGTCTGGAGACAATGTGGGACCTGGCGATGGAGATTCTGGGCAAAGGTCCTGCGGTTCCGTACGCGCGTTGCGTGGAATCGTCGACCGGACGTCCTCCGGAGCCGTCGAAGCCGGAAGCCAAACGCGAGCGAGTGGCGGAGTTGCTGGGCCGCGCCGGTTATGCGACGACCAGCAATGGCGGCTTGCTGGGCGCGGTGGACAAATGGCGCCAGGAGCGCATCACGCCCATGGGATCGGTTCGAGCACTGGGCGCCGCGGTGATCGCGTACTTTGACAACCTGAGTGCGGCGCATCTCTTGCCCCATCTGCCGGGTGAGCTTGCATCCATACCACGCGCCAACATCGAATTTCTTCCCATCAAGAATGCCTGGTTCTCTGGCTCGATGAACTACCTGGGACGCGGGCGCAACGCGGACAACACTCCCCAGTACGAAGCCAGCTACGAGATCAATGCCTCGCTGCAGATCAGCTTTCCGGAGTTCCAGCAGCTGGTGAGTCATGAAGTCGTGCCCGGACACGTTACGACCTTCGCATATCTGCAGAACCAGTATGCACGCGGGCAGGCGGGCTTTGAGGCGACGGTACTGACGATGAACACGCGCGCAGCGACGCTGTTTGAAGGCCTGGCCAACAACGCGATCCTGATTGCGCACGGCGTGACCGAGATCGCTCAGCTGCCGGATGAGGACATGCAGATCGGCGTGCTTCTGGCGCTATTGCAAGACGATGCGAAGAACCAGTCGTCGTACCTGACCTGGGGCGAAGGCAAGCCGCAGGCGGAGATCGCGGCGACTTTGCGTCGCGATTTTCTGGTGAGCGAAGAGCGTGCCGACAAGCTGTCCGGCGCGTGGGGCCGGCATCCGCTGCTGGGAAGGATGTATCTGCCGGCGTACCGTGCGGGGACGGAGAAGGTTGCGGCGTTGCGACGCACATTTCCGCCGGAGCGCGTGCTGCCCGCGATTTACGGCTGCTACGGCCTGGTGGACATCAACACTGTGGACGAAGTGCTGAGGGCCAAGGCGTAGGAGCTATCAGCTGTCAGCTATCGGCAATCAACTGAGAGCTTAGAGCCGCTCATGCGATTAGTTCCCGCCGGAGTAAACCGACGGTATCCGGCGAATCAATCGGTCGCGACGCGATCGGAGCGCTCACGCTCCAGCAGCTTCTTCTTGCGCTCGACGCCCCAGCGGTATCCTGCAAGATCTCCGTCGCGACGAACTACGCGATGACACGGCACGGCCAGCGCCACGGGATTTGACGCGCAAGCGCGAGCCACAGCCCGCACGGCGGCTGGCTCGCCGATCTCGCGAGCAACATCGCTGTAGCTGCGAGTCTCGCCGCGGGGGATCTGGCGCAGCCTCTCCCAAACCTTCATCTGAAAGGCGGTCGCGCGCACATCCAGCGGGAGACCGACGATCGCACTGTCGCCGCGAATGGAAGCCAGCAGCGGATCGACATAGCGCTGCATTGCTGTATCGTCGCGCTGCAGTTGCGCGGCATGAAATTCGCTGCGCAGCCCGCGCTCCAGATCGGCTGCGGCGCCGCCGAAGTGCACCGCGCACAGGCCGCGTTCGGTCGCGGCGACCAGCATGCGTCCCAGAGAAGTGGGAGCGATGGCGAAGATAATGGTTGCGCCGGCACCGCCGCGGCGATATTCGCCGGGCGTCATGCCAAGCTGCCGCGGCGCCTTCTCGTATAGCCGGCTGGGCGAGCCGAATCCTGCATCATACAGCGCCGTGGTCACATCTTCGCCCTTGCGCAGCCCGGACTTCACGTGCTGCATGCGCCGCGCCGACTGATACTCCCGCGGGCTGAGTCCGGTGGCGCGCTTGAACAGCCGCTGCAGATGAAACGGGCTGAGGCCGACGCGCTTGCTGAGCTCGGCGAGTGTCATCACGCCTTCGGCGTTGTCCAGCAGCTGCCGCACGCGCGTCACGTAACGCGCCTGCGAGGAAATTTCGGTTGGCTTGCAGCGCAGGCAGGCGCGATAGCCGGCGCGCTCGGCCTCGTTGGGCGTGCCGAAGAACTCGACTGAATCGCGCCGCGGCCGGCGGCTGGGACACGAAGGCCGGCAGTACACGCCGGTGGTCCGCACGGCGAAGACGAAGCGCCCGTCCTGACGCGCATCGCGCGCCATCACGTGTTGCCACTTGTTCTGAAGTTCGGTTTGCATGCTCATACCGTAGCTCCACCGATCAGAACCAGCTATCCGCAGCTTGCGGGGAAAAGAAAGCAGTTGCGCAGCTGGCCGGACGCCACTCGGACGCCCGATTGGCCGCCCTGCGGCACCCACGACCGGCCACAACGTATACTGGAAGCGAGACGTCGCGCCCTTACACAAGGTGTTATGCGCAAGTTAATCTTATTCGCTTTGGTGCTTTCCATCTGCCCGCTCGGGTTGCCAACCGCAGGCGCCGCCTCCGATAAGAAGCAGGCCCCGGAATCGGTGCTGGTCAGCGTGAAGGGTTGTCTGAAGATCTCCGCCACCGAATACGTCCTCGTTGATGATACCGGTACCGAACACAACCTGATCGGCGGTGCAGCCAAGCTCAGCCACTACGTTGGACACCGCGTCCAGATCATCGGCGAACCCACAACTCAGACCATCGACACCACCCAGGCGAACATCGCCTCAAGCGTCGTTGAGGTACCTGCGATCCGAGTACAGAGCGGCAGACCGATCGGCGGCAAGTGCGGGCGCTAGATCGGCGACCGTATTGCGGCTCGTTGGGACGGTTGCAGCCAGTGGATAAATCGACAACTGGCAACGCCTTCTTCACCACCGGCGTTTCACCGCCGTTCCCGGCGAGCCATTGAGGCCGGCGCGCACAATCTCCCGCGCCTGCTCGGCCGACTCGAACACATGCGCGTCCATTCCCGCCTGGCGCGCGCCTTCCACGTTGTTGGGGCGATCATCGAAGAAGAGCGTGCGCTGCGGTTCGCAGCCCAGCACATCGAGACACAGGCGGTAGATCGCAGGATTGGGCTTGATGACGCCGTGCTCGCACGACCAGATCTGCACCTCGAACTCGTCGAGCCAGTCGAAGCTGCGGCGCATGTCGCGCAGCAGATCCGGCGGCATGTTGGAGAGAATCGCAGTGCGCATGCCGGCGGCCTTGATCGCGCGGGCCAGCTCCAGCGCCTGCCGATTGACGCGCATCCACAGCTGCGTCTCAAAGCCGACGATGCGCTCGATCTGCTCATCACTGAGCGAAACCTGCGCCGCTCGGGCGAAGCGCCGCCAATGCTGCCGATAGTCGCAGCGGCCGCAGTCGTATTCGTCACGGGTGCCCGAATAGAGCTGAAAGAAGGGCGGCTCGCTGACGCCTGCCAGCGCGGCGAACTGCTGCAGCTCCGCCCGCGAGGGAGCTTCGCTCAACACGCGCCCGTAGTCGAAGATCACGGCGTCCCAGCGGCCGGCATCCATGAATGCATTTTCACACAGCGCCGCTTGCGGACGCCGTGCCGCCGTCGCATACTTCTTGCACAATGGAGCAGCGATGTGCGCGCAAAACGGACTAATTCATCTGGCGAGCCGGCATTCCGTGGACGAAACCATGCAACGGCTGGAAGCGCTTTAGCCCCTGCGGAATAATTGCTGGAGCTAAAGCCCTATTTGTGGAATGTGGTCTTCGGCACGGCCAAATGTCGTGTCCCGGTACAAAGCAATAAGAGATCTGTGACATGGCTTCAGATTCCTGGCGCCGCCAGGGCTTGTCCGGATGTGAGTCGGAAGACGGCGCCAATCGGCTCCAGGGTTAGCCAGCCTTCAGCAGCATGCAGGTGACGTCGTCGTGCTGCGGAGCGCCGCCGACGAAGCGGTCCAGATCCAGCATGAGGGCGTTCAGCAGCGCAGCCGAAGTAAGCGCGACGCCGGAATGCAGCATGGTGATCAGCCGCTGCTCGCCATACTCATCCTGGGCTTTGTTCTCCGCTTCGACGACGCCGTCGGTGAAGATGACCAGCCAATCGCCGCTCTCCAGCGAGACGCTGGCCGACTCATAGGGCGCGTCTTCCAGAATGCCGAGCGGCATGCCGCCAACGGCGAGGCGCTCGATCGCGCCCGATTTCCGGCGCAGCATCGGATTGTTGTGTCCGGCGTTGATATAGCTCAGTGAGCGCGAGGCCGGATCGTATTCCGCGATGAACGCGGTCGTAAAGCGGCGGCCATTCTGGCTGTTGCTGCACGCGTAGCGGTTCATGCGACCAGCCAGTTCCGTCAGGCTGCCGGGGATGCTGGAAAGTGTTCTCAGGCTGGCCTGGAAGGTGGCCATCAGCATGGCTGCGGGAATGCTCTTACCGGCGACGTCGGCGATGGCAATGAGGAATGTCCCACCCGAAGCGCCGGCGCCGGGCCGCGGGAAGACGTCATAGTAATCGCCGGCGACGGTGTTGGCGGGACGGGTAGCGAAGGCAATCTCCAGTCCGGGTACCTGCGGCGGAGTCGCCGGCAGCAGCCACGTCTGGATTTCCTTGGCGATCTGGAGATCGCGCTTCATCACCACGCGATCGCCGACTTCCAGAATCAGCAGCAACAGCATCAGCAGGCCGCCGTAGAAATGCAGGTCCAGGCTGACAGTCTCGCGACCGGAATCGCTGCCCCAGGTCACGGTGCCGGAGGGCATAAAGACCAGGACCAGCGCAACCAGCAGCAAGACGCGGCGCGCCGGCGTCAGCTTCTCCAGAATCGCCCAGAAGTACTGGACTACCACGCCGAAGAAGTGTTTCCTACGCGAGACGCCCGCGACGCGTGTCGCATCGACGTCCTTGGAGTAGAGTTGGTAGCTGGAGCGGGCGTCGGTGCGGAACTGCGACCACAGTTCGCTCAGCTGCATGCCCTCGGTCACGCGCTGCCAGAAGCGGTCGAGACGCTGCATGAGGGTGTCGACTCTCGCCTCGAAACGATGTCTTTGGGCGGGATTGGTGGCCATGATGGCTATTGCACGCGCTCAGGCCTGACCTGCTCATCCAGGAACGCGACCGACTGCACGCCGGAGACTTCGAACCGTTTGCGGCAGCGAAGGTTCTTGCAGGCCACCTGGTCGTCTCGCCGAACCATGTAAGAGCGCGCCTTGGCAAACTTGGCGCGATCGCGCTCGTCGGCGCGGGGAGGCAGTTGGCGGCGCTTGGTGCGGACAAACCAGCCCAGCTCGTACTCCGCCGACTGATGACAGTGCGGACAATTCAGCGTCGCCTTCCTGGTTTCCTGCCGCTCGTCGTAAAAGTCGCGCTCTTCCATGCCGCTCGCCTCCGTACTCGCGATGCCAGTAGCAAGAATTAGAACACAACTGCGGAGGATTCTGGTGGAAGGTAGGTTGGCCGCTGTCCTAAGTCTATGTTGCTAAGGGTTTAGCGAGTCCCCGAGGGCGATGAACGAATCAGACACCAGCACTTTAGTTATTCGTCCACGATAAGAATGCGAAGCTCAGATTACCGGAATTGTCATCACCGATGTCAGATGCCAGCTGCGCGCCGGTCGCCTTGTCTGTCGCGGAATGGCGCTTGCTAAGCGGAACGGCAATGCAATCGAATAGCAACCAAACGTGTCAGATGTTGGTATGAACTCTCGTCAGCTCAATGACGTTGCGGGGAAGCTCGTCCACAACGCGGTGCGGACGCAGTCCCGCGTGCTCATTCAAGCCGTGTGCAAGCGTTGCGGCGCCAACAATCTGGTCTCAGTGCACGATGGCTCTCTGGACGAATGGGAACACGACCACAAGTGCGAGAAGAGATGCAAGAGGAGAGAAGATACTTCTAACGGCTGCCGAAAAAATTTAAAAAGGAAACCACGCGCTTCGACGCGGCCCTGAGGGTACAACTTCCCGCATCAGCCATTCCCGCTCACGGACTTGGAAGCTGGACGGCTGCCATCCTCCCCAACGAGCGTCCTGGCGGTCAGTTGGGCGCTGACGCAAAGCTCCACCTTCAGGTTGTTCAGCGATTCCTGCAGCTGCGATACCAATTGCTGGTGCGTGTCCAGAAGCTCCCGCGAGCGCTGAAACATCGGCCGAAGAGGAACCTTGGAAGGGACAGGCGCCGCGAGGTTGCTCTCCAGCGAGGTCCCATTCCCGGACCAGGTATTCGCGATCCATTTATCCAGATCGCTGGTGCGGGCCAACACGATGCCTTTGTTAGCTCGGCCCATAGGACGACGCACCGGCAGACCAAGCAGACGTTCCCAACGCTGCACCGTCCGGACTCCTTTGCCGAGATAGAAGGCAATCTCCTTCCAGGAAGTGAGTACGGAATATTCGCCGTTGGCTGACATCTCGCAAACTCCACTAGCGCACAAGCTATCGCCAGTCTACAGCATTTCTGCACCGGCGTCGCAACTTCGTGAGGCGCAGCGGGCGCGATTTGCGATGCTTCCCGCCGCACGATTCCCGGCAATCCGCTCAGCAAACCCGTGCCGACCGGTTGCATCTACTTACCTCGACACCGCCTGTCAGATGCTTCGCGGCCGAACAGGGGCGATTGCGCCGAATGCTTGACTATGAAATTTGCTTTAGTGAATCCGGCGTGGACGTTTGAAGGCTCGACCTATTTTGGATGCCGCGAGCCACACTATCCCCTGGAGCTGCTCTTTGCCCATGATCAGATCGCCGCTGCCGGTCACGAGGCGACAGTGATCGACGCGCATAACGATACTCTGTCGGTCGACGATGTGTGGCGCCAACTCGCACGCTTCGCGCCTGACTTCCTGGTTGTCCCGACGGCGCCGTCGTACCTTTTCTGGCGCTGTCCGCAACCGGAGCTGCGGGTTCCGATGGGGTGGTTTGCCGCGCTGGGTGAAGACGCGACCACGGTGGCGATTGGCCCACATGGCTCGGCGACCCCGGCCGCGACGCTGCGCAAGACCGGATGCGACGTGGTGATGCGCGGTGAGCCGGACCAGGCGCTGGCGCGGCTCGGCTGCGATTCCTGGGAACAAATTCCGGGCTGCTGCTTCCGCCGGCAGGATGGTACATTCCACATCAGCCCCGAGTTGGGAGTTGCCGACATGCGCGCGCTAGGAGCGCTCGACTTCGGCAACTACAACGTGGAAGCCCACTCGCATCGCCATCACGTCTTCACCGGTGAGGGCTGTGGCGCCGAGTTGGAGTTCGCGCGCGGCTGTCCCTGGTCATGCAGCTTCTGCAACAAAACGCTCTTCCGCAATAAGTTTCGCGAGCGGCCGGTGGACGCGGTGCTGACGGAAGTGGACCGGCTGCGCGCCCGCGGCGTCGATTACATCTACTTCATCGACGAGATCTTCGGCGTCGGACGGAATGTTCTGAAGCTGCTGGATGGCCTGGCCGGGCGCAAGGTGAAGATTGGTGCGCAGACCAGAATCGATTTGTGGACAGAAGAGACCCTTGACCTGCTGGGCCGCGCCGGGTGTATCTCGATGGAGGCCGGTGTCGAGTCGATCACCGACGAAGGCCGCGATCACCTCAACAAGAACTGCCGCATGTCGACCGGCCGCATCACCGAGCTGCTGATTTATGCGCGCGAGAAGATTCCGTGGGTGCAGGCCAACCTGATCCTCACGGAGAAGGACGACAAGGCGGCGATCCGCGCCTGGCAGGAGCGCCTGAAAGCGCGCGGCGTGTGGGTCAGCGAGCCGGTGCCGATGTTCCCGTTTCCCGGAAGCCCTAATTACGTCGAGACTTTCGGCGTGCCGCCGGACGACGAAGCATGGGAGCGGGCGCACCGCTTCTACACGTCGTTGTTCCGCGACCGGGATTACAGCGACATCCAGGAGCAGAAGCCGCTGCCGCTGCAGAAGCTGGAGCTGGCAACTTCGACGCGGTCCTGAAACCCACCAGTGCTGGCATCAGCACAAAGGCCCAGCGAGAGGATCGCTGGGCCCAGCCTGTGTGTCTGCCGAGGAAACCGTTTGCAGGTGTGGGTATGAGGAGAATAGTACCCTGCATCGCTTTCGCCGCTACTGCTCCAGATCGGCGATCGGCTTCACTGCTGTTGCGTGAGTGCATAGTGCCATCAAGTCAGGCAGCGGACAATCCCATAATGGGCGTAGTAGGCATGCGTCTTAAGTAGCACGGCGAACGATGACGGGATGTCGGGTGAAGCGAACAGCGCTGCGCCCGCCAATTTTGCTGTCGAAGCTCTTCATTGGTGCGGGTTCGCGGGCAGACGCCGGTTCGTTTCATCGGGCTAAAGCGAGGAATCCTTCGAAATGGGTGCCAAACACCACGTATTGACTATTGACATGCCACCATAATGGTACAGCATAATTCGTATGTCGGTGCTATTAGGATAAAAGTAAGCCAAGCTCTCTCAGGCAAATGAAGCCATCGACGAAAGACGTGATCCGCATCTCGGTAGTGGAAAGCGACCCGGTTCGCTTTCTGGGACTCTCTGCCATCTTCTCCTCTGAGCCTGATATGAAGGTGCGCGCGGTACCGATCGCGGTCGTGCTGCAGAACCCCGATGAAGACATTGTGCTGATGACGATCAATCATGGCGCGGCGTTCTATGCGGGTATGTCGGCGCTGAAGGCTGTGCGCCCAGGCGTGCGCATTGTCGTTACCGGCCCGGGAAAGGGTGACGAAGATATCATGCGTGCGATTTCGTCAGGAGCCAAAGGCTATCTGTCGGAGGAAGCGACGCCGGAAGAGTTCAAGAAAGCCATCCGCGTCGTCCACAGCGGATCGGTGTGGGCGCCGGGACGTGTGCTGGCGGCGTACATCGAGCGCACCACCGCGTCGGCGCGCAAGATTCAAATTCGCGAAGACAGCAAAATCAGCGAGCGCGAGCGCGAGGTGCTGCGGCTGCTGGTGGCGGGTTGCTCCAATCGCGAGATTGCCAGTGAACTGGGGATCATCGAGCGCACCGTGAAGGCGCATGTCGCCCAACTGCTTCGTAAAGTCGGAGTGCCGAACCGGATCGCCCTTTCGGTCCACGCCGTGACCCACGCGTTGATCTCCACCCCGCAGTAAACCAATTTTATTTTTCCCGAGAAATCTGCAACGGGCATGGAACGCGCACAGGCGCCGCGCTGTGAGGGTCGAGCGCGCCCTGAAGGAACTACAGACCTTGGCGGTTTGCGGGTTGTTACCGAACGCCCGTTCGGTTACTAAAGTACAGTTACGGTACATGTACTTTCGTTATCTTGCGCGAATTACCTTCCCGTTCCATACTGCATTCACCTACCACAGAACCTGGGAGACAGGGTTGGAAGAGGTTACGAGGGTCTCCTCTTCCAACCCTCTTATTTTGTGCCGAGAAGCGCCACTGAGTTCCCTCGTCCTGCCGCCTCTTCATTCTGACAAGGGACACTAGAGAGTAACCAGCTCAATCGTCTTCTTCCGCTCCATCCGTCATCAAACGCACTAAGATGAGCTGAGGCTGGCGACTTGCCGGTCTGAACCACCGCATTTCTGGAGTTGCGCAATGAGAAAAACCGTAATTGCCGCGTTACTGCTGTTTTCGCTTGCGTCCTGGGCGAACGCCTCCGAGCGCCGCGACGCCGACGTCGACCGCATCCATACCGCCAGCATTGTGCTCAACCAGATCATGTCCGCCCCCGACCGCGCCATTCCCGACAGCATCATGTCGGGCGCGAAGTGCATCGCGATCATGCCCTCGATGCTGAAGGCGGGCTTCGTCTTCGGCGCCAATTACGGCAAAGGCGTCGCGACCTGCCGCACCGAGACCGGCTGGAGCGCGCCCGCCTTCTTCAAGCTGACGGGCGGCAGCTTCGGCTTCCAGGCGGGCGGCCAGGCATCCGATCTGGTGCTGATCATTCGCACCGACGACGGCATGCAGCATCTGCTGCAGAGCAAGTTCAAACTCGGCGCCGACGCGTCCGCCGCAGCCGGTCCGGTGGGCCGCGATGCGCAAGCTATGACCGATCTCACCTTGCGCGCGCAAGTGCTGACGTACTCGCGCTCGCGCGGCTTGTTCCTCGGAGTTTCGCTGAGCGGCGGCGTGATCAATCAGGACCAGGCCGACACTCAGGCCTTCTACGGCAAGGATTGGACGTATTTCTCCGTGCTCAACGGCAAAGTCCCGCCACCGGAAGAATCAAAAGTGCTGCTGAATATGGTGGAGAAATATGCGCCCACGCCGAAGCCGAGTATTGTCCCGACGCCTGCACCTGCTCCTGCACCCGCTGCCACCGCGACGCCGAACTCGCCGCCAACCACGCAATCCGCTGAACTGGCGCAGCCCGCAGCTCCGGGGGGATCGACGGCGCCTGCAGCAGTAACAGCATCGGCACCGGCAGCTTCACAGGAAGCTGCGGAAGAATCCGACTCCGAACCTGCGGCCGCGCCGGCCAGCGCTCCGGCTGCAACAACGCCTGCAACAACGACGACAGCGCCCGCGCAGACGACAACACCCGCCGCCGCTCCAGCTTCCGGCGCCACCGGCGGTCGCTGAGCCCAACCTCTCTCTCGCGATAAGCGGTGGCTCTGGCCACCGCTTTCTTGTGTTTGACCGCATTTTTTGCGGATGCTACCGTCGAATTCGAATCCCAATGGGCGATCGCTTGCAATACTGGCCGGTGGCACTGCTGGTGCGCCTGATCGGCGCATTGCCTCGTCCGCTGGCTCATGGCGCCGGCATTCTGATTGGCGAGCTCGTCTATCACCTGCATCCCCGCCTGCGGCGCGTTGGGCTGCGCAACCTGGAGCTTGCCTTCCCGCAGATGCGGGCTGCCGAACGGCGCAAGATCCTGCGCGGCGTTTATATCTCGCTTGGCCGCTTGCTGGGCGAGGCGTGTCTCTTTCCGCACTACACCCAGCGCAACGCATCCGAGATCGCCGTCTATCAGGGCTACGAGAATTTTGCCGAAGCCGAGAAGCGCGGCAAAGGCGTGCTGTTGCTCACCGGTCACTTCGGCGGCTGGGAGGTCGGCTCGTTTTTCCACTCGCTGCAAGGCCATCCCATGCAGATCGTAGTGCGACCGCTCGACAACCCTTACGTCGACGCGCTGGTCACGCGCTATCGCGGCCTTCATGGCAATACCATGATCGGCAAGCAGGAGTTCGCGCGTGGCCTGATCGCTGCTATGCGCAAGAACGAGACGGTCGGCATCCTGATGGACACTAACATGACGCCGCCGCAAGGCGTGTTCGTCGACTTCTTCGGCATGGCCGCTTGCACCGCCAGCGGCTTGGCGCGCGTTGCGGTGCACACCGGCGCCACGGTCGTGCCGGCATTTACGATCTGGGATCCGGTGCTGCGCAAGTATCGCGTCGAGTTCGACCGTCCAGTGGATCTGGTACATAGCGGAGATGACGAAGCCGACATCGTTGCCAACACCGCGAAGTTCACGAAGGTTATCGAGGCATACGTTCGCCGCTATCCCGATCAGTGGTTGTGGGTGCATCGCCGCTGGAAGACGCGCCCGCCGGGCGAGCCGCCGCTCTACTGAGAAGGGATCAGGGATTCGGCATAAGGGGAGTTCGGGTAGTGCGGACGTTTAGGTCCGCGTCTAATCGCTTTATTTTGTTCCGAGCCGGCTTCAGCTGGTGACACAGCGTTCGTTCGACGGCTTTTCTCCCAGCCTGTCCAAAGGACGATCACGGAGACTGCTTCTAACCTCTAACCCCTCGCCCCTCGCGCCTGCTATAACATGCGCATGCCCCAAACCTTGCAAGCCTTGGCGGACTTCACCGCCGCACGTCTCGTCGGCGACGGCAACATCCAGATCGCGAAAGTTGCCAGCATTGCGCAAGCCCAACCCGGCGATCTCGTCTTTGTTCAGAGCGAGAAGGATTTGCCAGACGCCTTCGCTTCGCGCGCGACCGCCGTCATTGCCGGCGAATTCGCAAGTTCATCCGCCCGTTCCAAGCCGCTGCTGATCTCCGGCAATCCGCGCCTGACCTTCGCTCGCGCGGGCGCGCTGTTGCATCCGCCGAAAACCTATCCCGCCGGAGTGCATCCCACCGCAGTGGTGCATCCCTCGGCGAACGTCGCAGCTACGGCTGCTGTTGATGCTCACGCCGTCATCGAAGCCGGCGCGGTCATCGGTGAGCGTGCGCACGTTGGCGCCAGTTGCACTATCGGCCAGGGCGTGGCGATCGGCGACGACTGCGACCTCTATCCCTGTGTGGTCATCTATCAAGGCACGGCGTTGGGCCGGCGTGTCATCGTCCATGCCGGGGCGGTGCTGGGCTCGGATGGCTTTGGCTTTGTGCGTGACGAGACCTATGGCCGGTATCAGAAGTTCCCGCAGATCGGCGAACTGGTTATTGGCGACTATGTCGAGATCGGCGCCAACTGCACCATCGATCGTGGCGCGCTCGACCAGACCGTAATCGGAGCGGGCACGAAGCTGGATAACCTGGTACATATCGGCCACAACGATGTGGTCGGAGCAAATGTCGTGATCGCCGCGCAGACGGGGGTCTCCGGCAGCTCAGAGATTGGCGACGATTGCGTCCTTGGCGGACAGGTTGGCATTGGAGATCACGCCAGGATTGAAGCGGGAACCATACTGGGCGGCCAGGCCGGAATCCTGCCGCACAAAGTTTTTCGTGGCAAAGGCGGAGTCTACTGGGGCACGCCCGCGCGCCCACTGCGCGAATATTTGAAAGAACTGGGCGCGCTATCGCGACTGGCGCGTAAAAAAGATTAAGGGAGTGGTCCGGGTAGGGAACGATTCGGCGCTTCGGACGAGCCGACAATTGATACCGCGTTCGGGTAGTGCGGCGCTTTAGTGCAGCGTCCAGGTCCGCTATTATTGTCGTCCCTGCTGACTTTAGTCGGCGAGAGACGTGCTATTAGCTTTGCCCACCGAGTGACTTTATGCCCGATGCCATCGCACAGTTCGACAAAGCGAAATACCTGAACCTGGAAACCTTCCGCAAAACGGGGGTCGGCGTGCGAACGCCGGTGTGGTTTGCGCAGGACCGGGCCGCAACCGATCGGGTCGTGTTCTTCATTTATTCCGAGGCCGATGCTGGCAAGGCCAAGCGTATTCGCAATATTCCCAAAGTTCGCGTCGCGCCCTGCAATTTTCGCGGCGATCTGCGCGGCGCGTGGGTCGACGCGCGTGCGAGATTCGGTTCTGGCGAAGAAACAGAGCGTGGCCAGCAACTTCTGCGGCAGAGGTATGGCTTGCTGAAGATCGTGGGCGATTTCTTCAGTCGACTGATGCGGCACAAGACATTGGTAATCGTAATCGAGTTGGGCTGAGCGAATACTGATAGCTGATAGCTTACATGTCTCTCATCATCGTTGGTGGACATTCCCGGAGCGTAGGCAAGACCAGCGTAGTTGCCGGCTTGATTGCGGCGTTGCCGGAATTTCACTGGACTGCGATGAAGATCACGCAATACGGCCACGGCATCTGCTCGGCCAACGGCAAGCTGTGCGACTGCGCCACCGCCGATCACGCCTGGGCGGTGACGGAGGAGCATGATCGCAACGGCGAAAGCGACAGCTCGCGTTTCCTGGTCGCAGGCGCAGCGCGCTCGTTGTGGGTGCGGACGCGGCAGGGGATGCTGGCCGAAGCCATGCCCCGTGTCCGCAAGGAGCTCGCGGCCGCCGAGAATGCCATCCTCGAATCCAACAGCGTGATGCGCTTCCTGCGCCCCGACCTCTACATCACCGTGCTCGACGGTGCTACTGCCGACTTCAAGCTCTCCGCGCAGCAGTTTCTCGACCGCGCCGATGCCGTGATCCTGCACGAGGGTGATGGCCTTAGGTGGAAGAATGTTTCCTTGAAGCCCGCGGCCACCAAAGCGATGTTTCGCATTAGTCCGCCGCACTACGTTACGCCAGAGATCGTCGACTTCGTACGTCACCGGATCGCGCGTCAACGTTCGTGAAACCGCCTCTCGCTCTCGTTTTCCGGCAAGTTTCTGGAAGTCCCCGGATGCTTTGTAGTGTCGTTCGCGGTCTCCTGTGCGAGAATGGCGCGCATCGTCAATCCCGGAGAGCGACCGATGCGAACCTGTCCCCGAATTCTGCTCGCCGCACTCACTTTGTCGGCTCTGCTGACCTGCTCTTCAGCGGCCGCAACCCATGTCATGTCGCCGCAAGCCGCGCCGACGGTTACGCCGATCAAGCACGTTGTCGTCATCTTCGACGAGAACATATCGTTTGACCACTACTTCGGCTCCTATCCCAATGCCGCGAATCCACCGGACGAGCCTTCGTTTTATCCCCGGCCGAACACGCCCACGGTCAACGGCTTCAACCGCACGATTCTGCAGAACAATCCCAGCGGTGTTACTCCGTTCCGTCTGGATCGCAGCCAGAACATGACCTGCGACAACGACAACGCCTACACTGCCGAGCAGATGGCTTATCACGGCGGCCTGATGGATAAGTTTGTGCTGCTGAGCGCGACCGGCAACGGCTGCCTCGAGAACCTGAACTTCGGCTATTACGACGGCAACACGGTCACGGCGTTGTGGAACTACGCACAGTACTTCACCCTCAATGACAACTTCTTCGCGCCCACATTCGGCACGACCGTAATGGGACATCTGAACCTGGTTGCGGGTCAGACGCACGGCGCCACGCCGGGAACGATCGCGGGCAAAGTCGCCAACGGCACGGTGATCGGCGAGGTGAATCCGACGGACGACGATTGTTCGTCGGGGGCATCCGTGGTGATGAGCGGCCCATCGATCGGCGACTTGCTGAACGCGAGCGGCATCACCTGGGGCTGGTTCTACGGCGACTGGACGCCCATCGGCATCGACCAGGGCAAGGCGGTTTGCACCTCCGGCTACGATGGCCACTACGCACCGTTTCAGTACTACGCCTCGACCGCGAACCCGCATCATCTGCCGCCGACGAGCATCGGCATGGTCGGCCAGAGCGACCGCGCCAATCATCAATATGATCTCACCGACTTCTGGGCGGCGGTGGCGAATGGAAACATGCCGGCGGTGACGTTCCTGAAGGCGCCACATAACAGCAACGGACATCCGCAGACGTCCAGCCCGCTGGCCGAACAGACGTTTCTGGTAAATACCATCAACCAGCTGCAGCAGACGCCGGAGTGGCCGCAGATGGCAATCCTGATCACCTGGGACGACTCCGATGGCTGGTATGACCACGTGATGCCGCCGATCGTCAACCAGTCCAATGATCCGATGAATGACGCCCTGCTCGGGCCTGAGCTGTGCGGGACGGCTGGCCAGGGAGCCTACCTGGACCGCTGCGGCTACGGGCCGCGGCTGCCGTTCCTGGTGCTTTCTCCCTTCGCGAAGAAGAACTTCGTCAATCACGAACTGCAGGATATGACCTCGATCACACGCTTCATCGAGGACAACTGGGGGCTGGGACAGATCGGCGATCAGTCGTTCGATGCCGAGGCAGGATCCATTCTGGGCGCCTTCGATTTTGGCCATCCGCCGATGACGCAGCCGTTGATTCTGGATCCCAACACCGGAGAGATTGTGAGCGGGGGAAGAAGAAGCAACTAGCTAAATGCCGAGTGCCAAAATGCCACCCGCTCTTCTCACGCGGCTCGCGTCGGCGAACTCGCCGAGATCCCGGCAGGCTGTTTCGGAGCGTTGCCGATGCCTTCCGTTGTCGATATCGAACCGCTGCTGCTTCCGCCTTCACATCCGATGCGGGCAAAGGTCACGTCCAGCAGCAGCCCGGTCAGCGCCTCCACGAAAGCTTCTTGAATGCGCGCCAGCGACGTGACCGCTTCGCTGTCGACGCCGGCATCTAGCAGTTGCGAGATCTCCGTCTCAATCCGTTCCGGCAGCTCGCGCGCAAGAACGCAGGCGCTTTCGCCGATGCGGTACTGGCAGTCTGCATAAATCGGCGACGGCAGCAGCTGCTTGAGCGCCGTCCAACATTCCAGGTAAAACTCCGGCCAGCAGGCCAGCGCGCGGTGCTCTTCGGAGACAAACGCCAGGTGCAGAATGCGGCGGCGCTCCTCCCACACTCGCTGCACCGCGACCGAGGCGTGAGCGTCGTCCAGCAAGCACGGCGCGACGGGAAAGTTCGCATGCCGGGCCTCGTCTGGCGCCGCCTCCGCCTGCCCAATCGCGCCCTCGAACGCCTGCATCTGTGCCGATGCGATCAACAGCAGCAGGGGATCGAGATACTGGTAGTAATCCAGCACCTGCGCGATGGGCAGCCCACCGGCAGCTTCGGATGCGGGCCCGCGCGACGGCAGCGACGGGATCTCGAAGTAGTTGTGCGCCCGCGTGTACGACTCAGCCGCCAGGCGCGCGCCCAGCAGAAAGAACTGACGCGAAGCCAGGACCGGACGAAATGCCTGCCAGTGCAACTCCAGAAACTCGGGAAATGCCGCGTAGGCGCGGTACAAAGCTGGAACCGTGGGCACTCCCAGGCTGTGCCGCAGCTCGTCGAAGATCGCACGCGTCTGCGGCGGCGCCTCACTAGTGCTGATCAACCGCAGCCGGTTTCCACGCTTCCACCTCATACGTCGCTTAGATGAGCGGAACCGCCACTCTGATGTAAGGTGATTACCGTAGCTCATCCCTTCCTTGCTGAAAAACTCGGATTTCCAGTTCGTTCGGGTAGAGCTGGTCTTTAGAGCCTGCCCTGAGCGGAGCCGAAGGGGCAGCGTACAAGTCGTTTGT
>Ga0335081_10006104_pt1 | contig 19129 bp, 20 predicted proteins | sample Lox_Sample_35_FD_206713 | JGI IMG/M metagenome (GOLD analysis project Ga0335081, IMG submission 206713) | Soil microbial communities from Loxahatchee National Wildlife Refuge, Florida, United States - Lox_Sample_3.5 | ecosystem: Environmental > Terrestrial > Soil > Wetlands | place: USA...
TGGGACAACGAAGCTTGCGCGGCCTGCTATGCTTCCGAAGACCTCGACGCGCTGGAAAGCTTGATGCCCGGGATTGCCAGTTCCGCCCGCGCCTATACGGACGTGATTGAGGAAGGCCAACAGCATCCCGCCAAAGCCGGCCCGTGCGTGTGTTTTGACGGCATGGAAGGATTCGTGCGACTCCGCGTGAAGCTCGACGGTTGTCTCACCGGGGCGCGTCTGGCCAAGGATCGTGCCGCCGAGGCATTGACCAAAGTCATGATTCCCGAAGCCTTGGATTATCCGCTCTAATCCGCTATAAATTCCGAGAGCTGGCAGAGAAAACAGAAACTGATTGAAAGGCAAACAGGTGAGTACAAAGTCGATGTCCAGATTCATTCTGACGCAGACCGATATTCCAACCCATTGGTACAACATATTGGCCGACACGCCCAAGCCATTGCCGCCGCCGCTCCACCCCGGCACCAAAGAGCCCATCACGCCGGAGATGATGACCGGTCTCTTTCCCGAGAGTCTCGTCATGCAGGAAATGTCTACGGAACGCTGGATCGAAATTCCCGAGCCGGTGCGCGACATCTACGCGCTCTGGCGGCCCACACCGTTGTTGCGAGCCGTGCGACTGGAACAAGAACTGCAAACTCCGGCGCACATTTATTACAAGTACGAAGGCGTAAGCCCCGCCGGCAGCCATAAACCCAACACGGCGGTCGCCCAAGCGTATTACAACAAGCAAGCCGGCACGAAACGGCTGGCGACCGAGACGGGCGCCGGCCAATGGGGCTCGGCGTTGTCACTGGGCTGCCGATTGTTTGGCATGGAATGCCGCGTGTACATGGTCCGTGTCAGCTTCGACCAGAAACCCTACCGAAAACTGATGATGCAAACCTGGGGCGCGACGGTCTATCCGAGTCCGAGCGACCAGACCGAGTATGGCCGCAAGCTGTTGAAGGAAAAACCGGATAACCCCGGCAGTCTTGGCATCGCCATCAGCGAAGCGATCGAGGACACCGTCAAGCATCCCGGGACCAAATATTCACTTGGTAGCGTTCTCAACCACGTCTGCCTGCACCAAACGGTGGTCGGCCAGGAAGCCATTAAACAAATGGAACTGGCCGGCGAAGAACCGGACGTGATCATCGGATGCATCGGCGGCGGCAGCAATTTTGCCGGGCTCACTTTCCCGTTTGTGCGCCGCAAGATCGTTGAGAAGAAACCTCATCGCATCGTGGCCGTCGAGCCGTCGGTATGCGCTTCACTTACCAAGGGGAAATTGAAGTACGATTTCGGCGACACGGCGCAGACGACGCCCCTGCTCTGGATGTACACGCTGGGACACGACTTCATTCCGCCAAAGATCCACGCGGGTGGTCTCCGATACCACGGCATGGCACCCACAGTCAGCCATTTGTACGATCTCGGATTAATCGATGCCGTATCGTATGCGCAATCGAAGGTGTTCGAGGCCGCAGTTACTTTCGCCCGGACCGAGGGTATCATCCCGGCTCCGGAAGCCGCGCATGCAATTCGCGCAGTTGTTGACGAGGCGATCAAATCCCGTGAAGAATCGCGGAAGAAAGTGATCCTGTTCAATCTGAGCGGTCACGGCCTAATGGATCTAACTTCGTACGATGCCTATTTGTCCGGGAATCTGCGTCAATAGTTAACCCAATCAAGGAGATCGCAATGAAACGACTGTTTCTAGTGGTTGTCGTCATGTGCAGCATGGTGATGGGTCTGACAATGCCCGTGGGAGCTTATGACTTGCCGGCGTTGAATCTTGGATTCACCAGCTTCCTGGATGGCGGACCGCCAGCTGGGCCGGGTTTTTATTTCACGGAATACGGGCAGTGGTACACGGCGAATCGATTCTTGGATCAGGATGGTCACAAACTCGCGGTGCCGTTCGACCGGGTCAACGTGTGGGTCAGCTTGAATCAATTGATCTATCAATCCAACCAGAAGGTTCTCCTCGGTGGGAAATGGGGACTGGATCTGATCCAGCCTCTCGTGGCCTTCGATGTTAATCCTGCATTCCAACTTGAGAGCGGCCCTGGCGACCTTCTCGTCGGTCCATTCATCCAATGGGACCCGATCATGGGGAAGGATGGCCCTGTGTTTATGCACCGAATCGAATTCCAGAATCTATTGCCTACAGGTCGCTATGATCGCAACGCACTTTTTAGCGCGGGCAGTAATTTCTATTCGTTCGATCCATACTGGGCGGGAACTTTGTTCATCCTGCCGCAGTGGACGGCCTCGTGGCGCGTCCACTACTTGTGGAACAATGAGAATGAAGACCCGGGGCCTCCTTTCCACTCGTTGCAAGCTGGTCAGGCTGTGCACCTGAATTTTGCCAGCGCCTATGAGCTGGTACCGAAGCATCTGCGCATGGGTGTGAATGGTTACTATCTCAAGCAGTTTACCGACACAAGGATCAATGGCTACAGTATCGCCGACACCCGCGAGCAGGTATTGGGTCTTGGCCCCGGATTGCTCTGGCACATCTCGCAAAATGATCACATCTTCTTGAACGCCTATTTTGAAATGGCCGCCGAAAACCGGCCCGAAGGGCAACGCTACAACCTGCGCTGGGTGCATCATTTCTGATTTGCGATGGCGGAATCAAGCCTGAGTCAAATTGAAGCGCCCGTTCAGCGTCAGACGATGGACGCGGACATCGCCTGCGTCGGGTTCGGCCCCGCGACCGGCGGTTTCCTGACGACGCTCTCGCGTGGATTGCTGAATCCGGACGGCACACCGCGAGTTGAGAGCTCGGTCCTGCCCGGTGCGCCCCCGCAGGTGATCTGCTATGAACGGGCGGATGACGTCGGGTTTGGCGTGTCCGGCGTGGTGACGAAGGCGCGTGGGATTCGCCAGTCATTCCCCGATCTCGACCCGAAGCAGATTCCCATGTGCACGCCAGTAAAGCACGAGAAAGTGCTTTACCTTCTGGATCCCATCGGCGCGAGCCGTCGATCAATAACTCTGAAAGTAACAGATGGCGTGATTGGCGCCTTCAGGAAATTGTTACCGGTCGAGCACGATGCGCTCGAATTGCCGTACCTTCCCCCCTACCTGCGGAAGGACGGCGGGTTGTTGTTGTCGATTGGCCAGTTCAGTCAGTGGGTCGGCTCCCAGTTGATGAATGGCGGCACGGTGCAAATCTGGCCGGGCACTCCCGTGGCCAGTCCGCTCATCGAAGAGGACCGGGTATTCGGCGTGCGTTTGGTGGATCAGGGTACGGACAAACATGGCCGGGCATCGGATGGCTTTATGCCGGGCATGGATGTACATGCCGCCCTCACCGTCCTCGGCGACGGTCCGATCGGACCGGTGAGCCGCCAGATCGATGAACATTTCGGGATGCCGGCCGGCCATCGCCGACGCGACTGGGCGGTCGGCATGAAGTTCGTGGTGAACCTGCCGGAAAATTGTCCGCTGGAAACCGGTACGGTACTGCACACGCTGGGCTACCCCGAGCCGGGCATCTTTGGGTTTCTCTATGTTCATCCTGACCGGATTGCGTCGCTCGGCGTCTTTGTGCCGTCATGGTTTGAAAGCCCCGTGCGAACGGCCTACCGTTATCTCCAGCACTGGATGCTGCACCCGTACCTATGGCGCTATCTCAACGGCGGGACGTTGCGTTCCTGGGGTGCGAAGACTCTCGGCGAATCGGGCCGCCGCGGAGAGCCACACCTTGTCGGCAACGGATATGCGCGCATTGGCGAAGGCTCGGGGAGCACCAATGTGCTGACCGGCAGCGGTGTGGACGAAGCGTGGACGACGGGGGTCCAACTTGGCGAAGCTGTATTGGAATTGCTGCAGCAGAAGAAACCGTTCACGAAGGAAAACCTGATGGCAACGTATGTACAGCGTCGGCGCGCCAGTTGGGTCGAGACGGAAGGACGCGTCGCCGAACGTTCCCGCGATGGTTTCCATTGGGGAATCGTGACCGGCCTGATTGGAATGGCCGTCGCAGGCGCAACGAAAGGTGCATTGGCCGCCCCGGTGCAACCGCGCGAAGTCCGCGACCACACACCTCGTTTGGAGAATTATTACCGGAATCGAATCCCCCTGGCAGAAATCGAAAAGATCCGCCGAGACTGCGCAGCCCGGGGAATCAGTATTCACAGCGCTCTCATGGATCGTGTCGGCTGGCCGGCAATTCCCTACGACGGCAAATTGCTCGTTTCACACCAAGATGCGCTGTTGATCGGCGGCAAGGTGCAGGCGCCTGCCGGATACGCTGACCACGTTGTGTTCCTCTACCCGAATCTTTGCGAGCGGTGCGGGACAAAAATATGCGTGGAGATTTGCTCCGGCCAGGCAATCACACTGGGAACGAATGGCGTCCCCATCTTCGACCGCGAGAAATGCATTCACTGCGGGGCGTGCACATGGAACTGCATCATGCCGCACCCCGAACGTCTCGAACGGAGCATTATCGAGTTTCGCGCCGCCCCGGGTGGTTTACACTCCGCAGAAAACTGATCATTTATCGAAGCGAGCAAAACCAGGAGTGAAAGTTCTATGAGCACAGCATATCAAATCGTTGTTTGCGGCAGCATTGTCCCCGATCCATTACAGACGCTGGAACCGGTCAGCGGACCGAGCGGCCCGGCGTTAAAAAACGAAATGATGTTGCCGGCGGTGCTCGACCCGTGGGCGGGGCATGCGTTGTTCGAGGCGGCCCATCTGGCAAAGAACGCGCCCGGCAGCAAGGTCTGGCTGGTCAGCATCGCGCCCAGAGCCAAGCTGCAACAAGTCATGATGTCCGTGGCGCAGAAAGTCCCCTTTGAGTTGATTGCCGTGGATGGCCCTTCCAGCGGGTTTATCGAGGCCGCCGAAGTTGCCCCGTTGTTGGTGGAGGCGATTAAGACAATTCCTGGTTTGGATATGTCGCGATTGCTCGTATTTGGCGGGTGGGAATCGGCTTCGCGTGGAGCCGGCGCGACGATGCAGATTGTCGGCGAGTTGCTGGGCATCGTGAACCAATTTCAGGGCGTGGACAAACTCACTGTCGCAACGGACGGTTCCCTTGATATTCTCGAACGAATCGAGGGCGGCAAACATCAGGTCTCAAAATGTGCGGCGGCACCAGCGGTACTCGGCTGGGCGACCGGGAGCTTGCCAGAGCCGCCCAACAATCCGCAGGTCGGGATGGCAAATATGCGCGCCATCATGCCGGCACTGCAAAAAGCAAAGCCGGCAAAGGTTGGCACCAATGGCGTGACCTTTGCCAGTGTCAGTCTGCCAAAGCAGCAGCGCCAAACCAAGATTCTCAAGGACATGCCCACCGACGACATCGCCAAGGAAATCGTCGCGTGGATTAACGATTGATTTAACCACCAAGGCACCAAGAATATGGAAACCGTTTTAGTTCTCACCTACACAGAAACGGACGGCTCGCTGGCAAAACACGCGCTGGAAGTGCTTGCCGCAGCCAAGGCAATTAAGGGAACACTCGTCGTCGGATTGATCGGCGAAAACGTGCAGGCTGCCGCGAACCGCATCGCTGGTTGCGGTGCCGCGCGATTCCTCGGCGCTACCGGCAAAGACTTCGCGCAGGCGCGCTACGGCAGCGACGCGGCGGCGGCCGAAGCGATTTGTCGGGCGGCGAAGGCGACAATCGTGATCGCTCTGGCAACCTCGCGCTGGAATCGCATACTGGCCGGCGTGGCGCACCGGCTCGGCGGACGCGCCGACATGCACGTCACCGACATTGATGCGGCGGACGCAATTGTCGTTACCCGATGGTATTACCGTCAACGCATGGAAGCGGCGTTCCAGCGAACGCAGCGGCCGTGGGTGATTGCGCTGGAAGCGGGTTGCGCCCAACCGTGGAAGGGAGACGCTGGCACAGCGAAGGTCGAAACGGTAACTGTCACGCTATCGGATGCTGCGAAGCGTACCGCAGTCACGGGCGTGAAAGCTCCGTCTGCTGATCAGCAGACGATCCGACCCGATGCGAAGGTGTTGTTTGTTGCCGGCGCGGGCTGGACCAAGAAACAAGCGGACGGTCAGACGCACGTGAAGGACGCCGAGAAACTAATTCTAGATTTTCTCGGTTTGACGAAAGCCTCGCTCGGCAGCAGCAAGTCGTTGGTGGATTTGAGCGGCGAAGGCCAAGCCGTGCTGCCGTTCATGTCGCACTTGAATCAGGTTGGTCAAACCGGTGCGACGCCGCGTCATCCGAAAGGACTTTCAACCTGTTGCCACGGCGAAGAACCGCACGCGGTCGGCTGGCGATTCATCAACGAGCGCCGCGCCATCAACCTTGACGCCAATTGCGGCTGGGCCCGCGGCAAAGCCGACGTACTCTACGTCGCCGACGCCTTCGAAGTGATACGCAAAATCAACGCGCTGCTGGCAGGGAAGAAGTAACGCTGGTTAGGCATCGTTGCTTTCATGGTGAACAACTGCGAAATTGTATAGGTCGATAGCTCTGGCGAAGCTAAGGTTGCCCGCTGTCCAATGAAGATGGCCGAATGTAGTCCGCATGAGACGGAGAAAGCCGAAATAGTCCTGCGCTGAACAATCGGTCGAGATGTGATAGTAGGAACGAATCGCCGTGTCCCACATGACGAACAATTTCGGGTGCTTGAAGTGCATAATCTTGGAAGCGCCCGTCTGCTCAACGAGCGGTTTTAGCTTCGAGTAAATGCCTGTAATGTCGTCTGCTAGTAAGTCGAAGTCCACGGTTTCGAACGAATACGGCGCAAGTCGCTGGAAAATGGGGTTAACGGCCGCAATCGTGTTGCGAAAGCGATCAAGGTCGAAGCAGCGCAGAACATAACGAAATCGGGCGAAGTTCCATGTAGCAAGGATTAGAAGATATGCTTCGATCTCAAAATCCGAAGCGATCATTTTCAATCCTATATCGTAAAGCTCTGAACGCGTCGGTTCGACATGCAGGCCAGCTATTGTTTTCCTAAACTGTTTTAGAGTAATTGGCATCGCATTGTCCACTTCTGCCCCCATCCTAAGCTCTAAAGTCATGATGCGCCGCTGGCGCTAAGCCGTCACTGGCTTTTGGTTTGTCTGCGGGTGGTGTGGCCGGTAGAATTGGGGCGATTGGAAATTGGTTTTTGAGGAGATCAAGATGAAAAAATCTGCGGAACTGGAACGAGAGGCGGCACTGCAAGTGGTGGCGTTGATGGCGGCAGCGGCGCGGACGGCGCCAAAGACGCGCGGGATCGACAACATCAAGGTCATCGCGATGGAGAGCGCGCCCGCGAAGAAGAAGTTGATCGCCAAAATGAAGGAGATCGCCCGGGCCGAGAATCGTCCGAGCATCGAGCGGGATGCCAACAATATCGCGAATTCGCCCGCACTTTTGGCCATCGGCGTGGAATCCAACACGGCGGGGTTGAATTGTGGTTTCTGCGGCCAGCCGACCTGCGAAGCGCAGGAGGCCGTAGGCGGCGTGTGTGCATTCAACTCGATTGATCTGGGGATCGCGGCCTGTTCTGCTGCGGCAGTTGCCAATCAGTTCCACGTGGACAATCGGGTGATGTACTCGATTGGTCGCGCCTGCCTCGACTTGCGATTGTTCGACAACAAGGTCAAACAGGCAATCGGCATCCCGTTGAGCGTCACGGGTAAGAATCCGTTCTTCGACCGCAAACCATGAAACGAGGTGCGCCATGTTGATTGTCCACGTCCATGTGCATGTGAAGCTGGAATGCGTCGATGCGTTCAAGCAAGCCAGCGTCGAGAATGCGCGCGAAAGCGTGAAGGAACCCGGCATCGCCCGTTTCGACGTCGTCCAGCAGCAAGATGATCCGACGCGGTTCGTGCTAGTCGAGGTTTATCGCACCGCCGATGCGCCCGCCAAGCACAAGGAGACGGCACACTACGCAAAATGGCGGGACACCGTCGCACCGATGATGGCGGAGCCGAGATCGAGCGTGAAGTTCACGAATGTGTTCGGATTGGAGTAACGCGGTCGCACAGTAATCTTGGCCCGACAAACGGGCGGGACGCCGGTTCCGCTCCTTGTTATTGCACTCCGCCCTTGAGATTGAGGACGAGCACGCCCACGATGATCGCCGCAATGCCGATGACGCGGTAGGCATCCACTGGTTCGTGGAACAGCATGACACCGCAGACGGCGACACCGGCGACGCTGACGCCCGCCCAGATCGCGTAGGCCAAACCCAAATCCAGCGTCTTTGCGGCCAAGTTGAGAAAGACGAACGTCGCAATGTAAAGCACGGTCATTCCCACAGTCGGCCACACTCGGGCAAAACCATGCGACCATTTCAGACACAGTGTTCCTACGACTTCAGCCAGGATGGACAGCGCCAATAGAATCCAGTGCATTTGATGCCTCTTGAGTTAAACGACGGTGGCAGTTCTTTCGCGCGACGAGAGCATAGTGCCCTTCGCCGGCGACGAGTGTCAATGGGGGAAACATTTCACTCGTATCGACTGTAGGCCGCTTCTGCGAAGCGGCGGAGTCGTTGAAGAGATCGCCGACTCACAGAGTCGGCCTACAACCGGAGCAGTCAGTCGTACAGCCAATTCATTGCGCTGGACAATGAGCAAATTGCCCGTTCTACTCTGCATGTGAACTTTGAGTTTGCGACGGCAACGCGGATTGTGTTCGGCCCGGGAAAGCTAAAGGAGATTGGCGCGATCGCCAAGCCGCTTGGGAAACGCGTTCTGGTGGTGATTGGCAAATCCGCTGGCGCCGTCCAACGCGTCGAGCCGTTGTTGAGCGCTTTGACTGGTGGGGGCGTCGAGTACGCAACGTTCTCCGTGTCCGGAGAGCCGACTTTCGAAGTGGTGCGGTTGGGAACCCAGCGGGCGCTTGATGAGCGTTGCGATGTTGCCATCAGTTTCGGCGGCGGCAGCATCATCGATATCGGCAAAGCTATCGCGGCCATGCTAACCAACGGCGGCGACCCGCTGGATTACGTCGAGATCATCGGCAAAGGTAAGCCAATCACCAAGCCGTCCGCACCGTTCATCGCGATCCCAACGACGGCTGGCACTGGAGCAGAGGTGACGCGCAATGCCGTGCTCGGTTCGCCGGAGCATCATGTGAAAGTCAGCCTGCGGAGTCCGTTGATGCTGCCGCGCGTGGCTTTGGTCGATCCCGAACTCACCTATGACCTGCCTGCACCGATCACGGCGACCAGCGGTTTGGATGCGTTGACGCAACTGATCGAGCCGTTCGTTTCGGTGAAGGCAAATCCGATGACCGATGCAATTTGTCGGGAAGGAATGTCGCGTGCGGCACGGTCGCTGCGTAAGGCGTACAAGACGGGCGATCCAAACGCTCGTGAGGACATGGCGCTGGCGGCGTTGTTTAGCGGTATGGCATTGGCCAACGCGGGACTGGGCGCGGTGCACGGATTTGCCGGACCGCTGGGCGGCATGTACGATGCGCCTCACGGAGCGTTGTGCGCGGCGTTGCTTCCGCGCGTGATGGAGGTCAACCGTGGAATGATTCGAGGACCGGCCGGTCGCGGTGCGGTGTCAGCCCCAACAGAAATCGTCGGGCGCTTTGACGAGGTGCGGCGAATTGTCGGCGATCTCGGCGAATTGGTGCGCGCGCTGGACATCCCACCGTTGCGACAGTATGGGGTGAAACGCGAAGATTTCATGGCGATCATCGAAAAGGCAAAGGCTTCCAGCAGCATGAAAGGCAATCCGCTGCCATTGCACGACAAGGAATTGCGGCAGATTCTCGAAAGCGCTTTGTGAATCGGACCAAACTTGAGCAGGAGTTCGGCAGTACCGTCTAATTCTCCGTATGGAATCCGCTTCTGAGAAACCAATGGTGGCCAGTCACGACCACGCTCCCCGCCCGCGCGGGACGGGTGTGTTGATGTTGGTCTTGCTTGGGACGCTGATGGGATTGTTGTATCTGCCACTGTTGTACTGGCTCGGATGGACGACATTACACACACAGCAATTGGCGGGCGGCGCATTGTTGGTTGTCATCGCGCTCTTGATTTGCGTGCGTGATGCGGTCGGCAAACTCCGGCTGCAACCCGAAATCAACAACCTCGGATTGGGGCTGCTGGCGCTGGGATTCTTCTATTTGTGGCTGGCGGGGCGGGCGCGCTTTTGGTTGTTACCACTGGTGCTACTCTCATTTTGTTTCACGTTCGCCGCGGTAATGTCGTTCCTTTTCGGCAAGGAGGGTGCCGGTTGGTTCATGCCGGCGCTGGGCGCGTTTTTCGTTTTTGGTGTTCTGGTCGGTCTGTTTCCCAGGCTGGACTGGCCCTTACGAGAAATTGCGGCGCGGTATGCGGGCGGCTTGATGCAATCGATGGATGTGCCAGTGAAGGTTGTATTGGCGGCCGGAGAACCGGCAAAGTTGCTTCTGGCTGTGAAAGGCCACGTTTTCGAGGTGGCGACGGAATGCAACGGTTTTGGTCTACTCACGTCGTCGCTCATCGTGGCGACGATCCTCGCGTTTCAGTATCGGCTGCCGGGTTTGAGCAAATTGGGGTTGTTGGCGTTGGCCGTTCCGGTTGCCATTGTGTGCAATTTCCTCCGGATAGTAAGTATCTGCTTGGTGGCGCCCCGGACGCAACTGCCGTACGGGTTCGTGCATGAGACATTGGGATTGATCTTCTACGTGGGTGCGCTCGGGTTGATCTGGAAGATGGCAGGTTGGCAGACCACACCGAAGCAAGTTCCGCCCAAAATCTCAACGGATCAACCGTAGTGTGATTCGCGGGACGGCTGCTCTCACCGTAGGAGCAAGACAAATGCGTACTGCACCACGCCGGTCCACAACACGATCCACAGAAGTTTCCAAATCGTTAATCTGGACCCTCTGTCCGTGCCCATTACCTCTTTCGTAGTTTCGTGCATGACGTAAAAATTCTGCGGCTCGAATCTCCTTGAGCGGGTGCAGCGAATGCTTGCTCGCTGCACCCACTCGAATGGAGAACCCTCACCACTCCTTGGCTGGGTCATCTCGATAACACCTCGCGTGCCAGTCTGATCTCTTACGATAGACTCGAATTTGAGAGCTTTGTAATCCTCTTTGGGCGATGCCCTTAGCGAACTTTTCGTCGATTCATCTGCACTGAGCCGGCTTGCCGGTGGTGGTTACTGTTCAGCGGAAGTGTTCAAGCCATTGAACAAACTGAACAGGCTATGTTCATAGGCATGCGCATTTCTGCTGCCACAGTCGGTATTGCGCCACGAAGAATTTGATGTAAGCTAAGCGCGACGATGGCAATACGGAAAGTCTGTTTAGCAGGTGTTTGTCTATTCACGGGGGTCTCGCTCGTCTCCTGTGGGCAATCGGCGTCGGTGCGTTCGCGAGAGATTTCTGTGACGCCGATCACTGCTTCCGGTATTCAAAAGGCGGTACAGAACTCAGGGGCGAAGGCGGTGTTGGTGAATGTCTGGGCCACGTGGTGCGGACCCTGTCGCGAAGAGTTTCCCGGCTTGATACGCGTCGCCCGCAAGTATCGAGATCAAGGACTCAACGTCCTGTTGGTATCGGCTGATGACAACAGCGATCTAGGGGCGGTCAAAAAATTCCTGGCCCGGCAAGGGGTTGATTTCCCATCTTACCTGAAAGCGGAGAAGGACCAGCAGTTCATCGACGGCCTCGATAAGCGTTGGAGTGGCGCATTGCCGGCGACGTTCATTTATGACGGCTCGGGCCATCTGCGGGATTTCTGGGAGGGCGAAGCAAGTTCCAACAAATTCGAGCAGGCCGTGAGTCAAGTATTGGCAGCCAAACCAAAATCGACAGGAGGCAATCCGTGAAAACAGGTTCGTATATCGCGTGCATGGTGATGATGTCGGTGGCAACGAGTGCGCTGGCTCTTTCCATCGGAGATCCAGCGCCCAAAACTGACGTGAAGATGAAAAATGTGGATGGACGGGAATTGTCCATAGCTGACGTGGCGGGCCCGAAAGGGACACTCGTGATATTCTCATGCAATCACTGTCCGTTCGTCAAGGCATGGGAAAGCCGCATCGCCGAGATTGGCAACACGTACCGGGAAAAGGGTGTCGGCGTAATTGCCATCAACTCCAATGACCCGAACGCCTATCCTGAGGACGGTTACGAACAGATGCAACAGCGCGCCAAGGACCGCGGATTCCGTTTTCCGTATGTTGTAGATGCAACTTCGGAAATGGCGCGTGCGTTTGGCGCATCGCACACGCCGGAGGCATTCTTGTTCAATAAGGAAGGCAAGCTGGTTTACCACGGTGCGATTGACGACAACTCGAGGGATGCGAGCAAGGTCGAGGCACCTTACCTAAAGGATGCCTTGAACGCGCTGCTGGCAGGTCAACCGATCACCATCAAAGAAACCAAGGCCATCGGCTGCAGCATCAAGCTTCGTGGGAAGGCTTGATCTGCGGCGAATAGTCGCGCCACAACAGGTTTGTAATCCGGCACGGGTGTGGTTAAGAATCGCTGGCACGATGGACTCGTGGCGGCGATTCGCGTTTTGTCTGGCGGTTGTTTGTGGTCTTTACGCCTTTCATGTCCACCTGAAGACGGCCAAGATCTTCGCCAATCCGACGTGGAACGCGCAGGACGAGGTTGGCCAATTCTGGAGCGAATTTGCCTTTCACTACCGCTTCGCGAAGTTCTTTGCTGAACATCCGATGCGAGAGTGGACCCGGCTCGCCCGCGACCGTGACGTCCAATATCCGGACACGATCAACGACTGGACGGAGTTCACCGTGGCAATGGAGGCGCCCGTCGGCGTGCTTTACCGCTGGCTGAAGCCGGCGACCCCATTCCACCTTTTTGTCGTCTGGTACGACTGCCTGGTGTCGAGCTTATCCTTGTTTGCCGTCTTCTTCCTGGCGCGGGCATTGTGGCACAGCGACTGGGCCGGGACGTTTGCGAGCGGACTGTATGCCGCTCTTTATCCCGGTTACGGACGGACGGTAAAGAATCTATTCCTCCGAGAAGATTTCGCGGTTCCGCTGATTATTTTCGCGCTGGTTTTCACGGTGCGGGCGTTGGAGGAGCAAAAGGTGCGCGACCAGGTTCTTGCGGCGGTGTTTTGGCTGGCGGCATTGGCGAGTTGGCACCTGACGCAGTTCGTGATGGCACCGCTGACGGTGGCGGCGGTGTTGGTATACTTGGGAAAAGGCGAGACGCCGCGAGTGCCGTGGCTGGTGTTCGTGCTGGCGGGAGGCGCGGTGTTGATCCCTGTGCTGCGCGCCAAGGAGTTCTATGTGTCCCCCACCATGTGCTTGTTGTATGCATTGTCATTGGCCGTGTGGATCAATGGCGGGAGGAAACGGGCGACGATTCTGTTTGCGGGCTCTCTGGTGGTGTTTCTTGCAGCGGGAGCGCTGCTGCAGAAATCGTACGGGGAGTACGCACATGTCTACGAACTTTTCTTTTCCAAGCTGCGCTTTCTAGGCGTGAAGCCGGCCGATCCGTCCGCGCTGCCTTGGGAAGCACGGTTGCTGTGGGAAGGGGCATTTGACACGGCGACCTGGCGTGAATGGTGGCATAGTTTGGAGTGGTGCCTGCCGCTAGCCCTGGTAGCCATGGGCATAGCATGGCGGCAGAAGCAAACGGCCTTGCGTGTCATGGCGGTGTTTACCCTGTTGCTGTTTCCGTTGGCTTGGATGGTGGTCCGATACTTCACATTCCTGGGTTTCGCCGCGGCGGTATTGGCAGCGGGACTCATCACGCGGCGGCTTTCGTGGAAGCTCGCGATCATGATCGCAACGGTGTGGCAATTGGGGTTACTGAATTCGCGGCCGCTCGAGCGGCAACAACCGACGCCAAGCGAGTACCGGCCGATAGTGAACTGGCTACGCAAGAACACGCCGACGAACGCGGTGGTGCTTGCGTCGATTTCGGAATCGCCGGTGTTTCTCGCCCATACGGGAAGACCGATCATCTTGCACTCGAAATTCGAGAATCAACGGATCCGCAAGCGCTACCGGGAAATGCTGGAAGCGATCTACGAGAGCGAGGAGCACTTCTACATGTTCGCGCGCAAGTACGGCGCCACCTACTTTGTGTACGACGCCGGGTTCATCTATGACGGAGCCGACTCGCGACGTTACAAGGCGGACAAAATGGGAACCCTTGATCCGGACTGCGCGGCAATGCTGTTTGCTGATCGACCCGAACGGCTGCAGCATTTCAAGTTGGAGATTTCGAATTCTCGATTCGCTGTGTTTCGCGTGCTCACTTCATCGTAGCATCGTGGGAGAGGATATCCCCGTTGCGTTCGAAATGGATGCTCTCAACGTTCGCGCTGCAAGCGATCAGGGCCTTCGTGTGAGCCGGCGGAACCATGGGCACTTTCTCGAAGACGATTTCTTGCGCCCTGCAGTAGAGCACCGGGCACACTTCAGAATTAAGCTTACGGCGCGCGGCGAGCACGGGCTGGCGGTAGGCTTCGTTGGTCCAGAAACAGATATTGAGCGCGGAACCGAGCGTCGCTGTCTCTTTATCGAACAGCACGTAAAGGAGATTATTGGCATCGCCATGTGTCGCCCCCTACCCGAGCAACGCCATTTCATGTTCGCTGTGACTGGCGCGGTTGCGGTCGGTCCCCCATTTGTTCCGAACAATTTCAACAGGGAAGATGGGGCGCATCGCTGCCAGCCACAGACAAAAAGGGCCAAAACGAAGGGGAAGTACGCAAAGTTTCTCATTGGCGCGATAATAGCTAACCAGCATAATCTGCATAAGCGGACGTTTGACATTGTGGGAGTGGACATCTAGACTGATAGGGATTTTTCGAGGGATTTGTCCTCTGATACATGAGTGACGGGCTTACCATTGCCAAGAGCAGGTTCTCCTTCAATTCCATCAATTGGGTGAAGGTGGCGCTTCTTCTCGTCTTGGCGGGGTTGATTTACTACTCGTACTGGGTTCAGCCGGTAGAGCGGGCAATGACCTGTTACGAGTGGTTGACCAGGCATTGGAGTAATGTCTCGAATTATTCGCATGGTCCGTTGATTCCTTTGATTGCCGGGCTATTGGTTTGGTGGAAGCGGAAGGAGCTATTAGCTGCTCGGATTGCGCCGGCGCGGTTAGGAACGGCTGTGGTAGCGATTGCCTCCGGCTTTTACTATATGGGGGTCAAGGCAGACCAACCGCGAATTGTCGTTTTCTCGTTCGTGATCTTGTTGTATGGCTTGGCCCTGGCTCTGGGCGGTCGCGAGGTCTTCCGCGTCCTGTTTTTCCCGATTACCTTTTTGCTTCTCATGATTCCGCTGAACTTCCTGGACGAAGTGGTGGGTTTCCCCTTGCGGCAAATGGTCGCCTCGATGTCCACGGCTTTACTGAACTGGTTTGGCATCGAAACCGTGCGGGTGGGAACGGCAATTTACTCCCGCGTCTTCCATTTTGATGTGGCCGATCCTTGTAGCGGCATTCGCTCCTTGATGGCGTTAACGACGGTAACTGCGGCGTATGCCTACGTGACGCAACGGGTGCAGTGGAAGCGGTGGGTGCTGTTCTTGAGCGCCGTACCTTTGGCGGTGTTGGGAAATCTGGCCCGCGTTAGCTCGATTGCCTTGGTCGCCGAGGTGTATGGTCAGGAACTCGCCACCAAAACTTATCACGAATACTCAGGCTACATTGTTTTCGGCGTGGCCTTATCGGCAATGGTGGTCATCGGGCTGCTGTTGAATTTCCCCTATCGCCGTGTGTTCGAGAGTCTAATGAAACCGGCACCCAATCGCGAAGACGTGGACGGAGATAGACTACCGCCGCCCGACCAACCGGAGAGATTCCATGAATGAGTTGCTTGGCTTCAGTACACAGATAATGGCAGAACAGCCGCAAACGCCGGCGCGCGGGTCGGGTGTGATGCAGATCGGGCTTTTGGTCGCCATTTTGGGAATCGGCGTTCTGTTGACAGCTCTGACTTCGGACGTGAGCAAGGTTTCCGAGCCGGGGGTGAAACTTGTCAATGGACAACTATTCCTTGTGGACAAGGTGGCGGATTGGACCGGTGGCGAATTGCAGGGGTTGAGCGACCAAGAGAAGAAGATCTTGCCTGCCGATACCGAAGGGGCTCGCCGGTTGTTCACGGACAAGGAAGGTCACGAGGTGTTTTGCTCGATTGTCCTGGCGGGGCGTGATGTAACCAGCATTCACCGTCCCGAATTATGTTTACCGGGTCAGGGGTGGACCATTCAGAATGAACAGGTGCAGCAAGTGCCGGTGGCCACGGCGCACGGGGGGATACTCGATGTGATGCGAATCAACGCTACGCGTTCGATCCCGCTGGCCAATGGGGAGACTGGCCGGTACCGCGCGATTTTTGTGTATTGGTTTGTCGGCAAGAACAGGACCACGCCGTACCACTGGCAGCGCATCTTTTGGACGTCGTTGGATCGGGTGTTTTACAATACCAACCATCGATGGGCTTATATTTTGATTTCCATGCCGAACATAGATGCGGTCGGTTCTGTAGAAGAAACCATGAAGATTATAAGCGGGTTTGTGCAGGACATCTATCCAACATTGATCGCGAGGCAACCGACGCACTAGGATACCAAGCGTTCCCATGGCCGGCGGACGACGAGATTTCATTATCCAGATCAATCAGATCGGCGATGCATTACTAATTGCCTGTGTATTCTGGTTGGCACATGCGGTGCGAGAGCAGTTGGCGTTCTCGTTTCCGTTCCGATACCAGTTCCTCGGTTACTGGTTTGAATTAGGCATCATCGGCAGATTTAGTCAATACAAGTATTTGTATTTGATCATTCTCCCGCTCTATCCGCTGCTGCTCGACATGAACGGCTTTTACGGTCGGGCGCACGGTTTGCAGCGTCGCAACACCCTTTGGATCTTATGCAAGAGTTGCACCTTGTGTGTTTTGGCAATCATGGCGGCCATGTATCTTTTCCGTTGGTCCGTGCTGAGCCGTGGCGTCGTGATTCTCTTTGCGGTGTTCAGTATCATTGCCCTCTTCGTAAAGGATCAGTTCTTCCAGGCGCACATGCGTCATCGTGCCCGCACCGGCAAGGACGTGACGGAGATCATCCTGGTAGGCTCGCCGGAACGCAATCTGGCGTTTGCGGAACAGCTCGAGTCGCATCCCGAATGGAGTCTACGCATCGCCACCCAGCTCAATCCGAACGGCGACCTGCTTCAGGAATTGCCCGTTCTGCTACATCGCCTTCCGGTGGGTTGCGTCGTTTTCAACGTCACGCAAACGGCCTTCAGCGAGATTGAAAAGGCCATTTTGGCTTGCGAGGTGGAAGGTGTCGAAGCCTGGCTCGTCGCCGACTTTGTCAAGACCTCGATCGCCCGAGCTACGGTGGATGATTTTTTTGGTAAGCCGCTGCTGATCTTTCGTACCACGCCCGAGCTTACTTGGCAATTGGTCTTCAAACGGCTGATCGATGTCACAGGAGCCGTCGTGGGCTTGCTGGTCTTTGGGCCCTTGATAATGCTGCCTGCCGCCATCATCATCAAACTCACTTCACCCGGCCCGATCTTCTTCGGTCAGAAACGCAGCGGGCTGCACGGTCGCCTGTTTACGATGTTCAAGTTCCGTTCGATGGTGAATAATGCGGAAATGTTGCGCGCGGAATTGGCGGTCTACAATGAAATGAGCGGGCCGGTTTTCAAAATGAAGGACGATCCACGTGTCACGCCGTTCGGACGTTTTCTGCGCAAGACAAGTATTGATGAATTTCCCCAACTCTGGAATGTTCTCTTGGGCGATATGAGCCTGGTGGGGCCCCGTCCGCCAATCCCCAGCGAAGTCCTGCAATATGATCCTTGGCATCGACGCCGCCTCTCGATGAAACCCGGGCTCACCTGTCTCTGGCAAGTCGGTGGGCGCAATAAAATCAGCTTCGATCAATGGATGAAGCTGGATCTGCAGTACATCGACAATTGGTCGCTTTGGCTCGATCTTAAGATTCTTCTCCGCACGGTTCCTGTTGTTCTATCGGGCTTCGGCGCGCGATAACGCGTTTTTTTGTTGCTCGCAGGCACGAATTCTGCGAATCACACAACGCCATGACCTCGACTACTCCGATCTCCGTCGTCACCGGTGGCGCCGGATTCTTGGGCTCGCATCTATCTGACCGTCTCCTCGCCGAAGGGCATCGCGTGGTCGCCATCGACAATCTCATCACGGGAAACGTCGACAATATCGCCCACCTCGCTGGCAATCCCAATTTCAAATTCATTCGTCACGACGTCACTCAATACATTTATCTCGATGTTCCTGTGCGGTTTATTTTCCATTTCGCCTCGCCCGCCAGCCCGATCGATTACCTGCAATTGCCCATTCAGACCTTGAAGGTCGGCTCGCTCGGTACCCACAACGCACTGGGCCTGGCCAAAGCCAAGGGCGCGAAGTTCATTCTGGCGTCCACTTCTGAATGTTACGGTGACCCACTAGAACATCCCCAATCCGAAGGTTACTGGGGCAACGTCAACCCCATTGGTCCGCGCGGTGTTTACGACGAAGCCAAGCGCTTTGCCGAAGCAATAACCATGGCCTATCATCGCTATCACAAGGTGGACACCCGGATCGTGCGCATCTTCAACACCTACGGCCCGCGGATGCGCCTCCGCGATGGTCGTGTGGTGCCGGCGTTCATCGGCCAAGCCCTGCACGGAGAGCCGCTTACCGTTTTTGGGGAAGGTCGACAGACCCGGAGTTTCTGCTACGTCAGCGATCTGGTAGATGGCATCTATCGTCTCTCCCAATGCGATTTCCACGAGCCGGTCAACATCGGCAATCCCACTGAGTTCACCATCCTGCAGTTTGCCCAACTCATCATCGAGATTACCGGTAGCCAGAGCCGGATCACCCACGAACCGCTGCCTGTGGATGATCCCAAACAGCGCCGCCCCGACATCTCGCGTGCCCGAAAACTTCTCGGCTGGGAACCAAAGGTGGATTTGCAGGCCGGTCTCCGTCAGACCATCGAGTATTTCCGCGACAAGGTGTGAATCGCGGTTCCCTGTTAAAGCCGCGTCTTCACTCCCATGGCACGCAGTGCGCACCAGCCGCGCACGCCTTCGAAAATCATGAATGACCCAGCTAGGGCGAGCAAGATTCCGGCGGTGAGAAGGGCCGACGAATGGCACCGCCTCCCGGTGAGAAGTCCAGCGAGTCCGCACAGAACGATCACTGACCCGCTCATCAACCGGGCTTTTCGCCCACGCTTG
>Ga0335081_10006106_pt1 | contig 19127 bp, 22 predicted proteins | sample Lox_Sample_35_FD_206713 | JGI IMG/M metagenome (GOLD analysis project Ga0335081, IMG submission 206713) | Soil microbial communities from Loxahatchee National Wildlife Refuge, Florida, United States - Lox_Sample_3.5 | ecosystem: Environmental > Terrestrial > Soil > Wetlands | place: USA...
CGGTTGCGGCACGATGCGAATATAGGGCTTGGGGGACTTCCATCCACCGGGATAGAGCTTCTGCGCCTCGTCATTCGAAATCGCAGCGCCGAGAATCACGTCTCCCCCCTGCTTCCAGTTTGCCGGTGTCGAGACGCGATGTTTCGCCGTGAGTTGGATCGAATCGAGCGCCCGCAGAATCTCGTCGAAGTTCCGCCCCGTGCTCATGGGATAACTCAGCATCAGCTTGATCTTCTTGTCCGGGCCGACGATGAACACAGTGCGTACCGTGGCGTTGTCATTGGGCGTGCGCCCCTCAGAGCTGTTGCCGCTTTCAGCCGGCAGCATGTCATAAAGTTTGGCAATCTTGAGCTCGGGATCGCCAATCATCGGGTAGTTGACAGCATGTCCCTGCGTCTCTTCAATGTCTGCCCTCCACTTGGCGTGACTGGAAACGGGGTCCACGCTCAGACCGATGATCTTGGTGTTGCGCTTGGCGAAATCGGGTTGCAGGCCTGCCATGTAACCAAGCTCGGTGGTGCACACCGGCGTGAAATCTTTGGGATGGGAGAACAGAATCGCCCATCCATCGCCGATCCAATCGTGAAAGTGAATAGTGCCTTGAGTGGTTTCCGCGGTGAAATCAGGAGCTACGTCGTTGATGCGTAAGGCCACAGTTGCCTCCTTGCTCAATGTATGGGAATTGAATTCTGGGCTCGAATGGCGCCGGTGGGTCGGAGTGCGTGGCGCTAGCCGCACACCGGCGCCCAGCTACAACAGCACAAGGCGCTCAGCGTGAAAGTCATGCGCATAAAAAAATAGAATACTCTGCGCCTCCGGACTCGTCAAACAGCCTTTTGGAGCACCCATGCCGCACAATCCCCGCAGATTTCGCTATGTACAGCTGGATGTCTTTTCATCCCGGCCGCTCGAGGGCAACGCATTGGCCGTGTTTTTCGATGGCCGCGGCCTCAGCGATGAAGAAATGCAGGCCGTGGCCCGCGAGATGAATCTGTCGGAAACAACATTTATTCTGCCGCGCGATACTGCGGTCGAACACGAGCGTGGAGTGCGAGTGCGTATTTTCACGGTCCAGGAAGAACTGCCATTCGCCGGCCATCCAACACTAGGGACGGCGTTCGCGCTGAGGGGCTCAAGCGGTGCTGGGGCAGTGGCGCTCGAGCTTACAGTGGGCAAAGTTCCCGTACGCTTCGAGGAAGTGCCGGGGCAACCCGCGTTCGGCGAGATGACGCAGTTGGACCCGGTAATCGGTGAGCGGCACGACAGCGAAGCTGTGTCGCGCGCGGCTGGCCTGCGCGAGGGCGACACTGATCTCTCGTTGCCGATTCTGACGGTCTCAACTGGCGTGCCCTTTACGATTGTTCCTTTGCGCGGACTGGAGGTTGCGCGAAATCTGCGGGTGGATGTGCGCGGTTCGGCCGAATATCTGCGACGTTCCGGGGGCAAATTCTTTTATTTCGTGAGCCGGGAAACCGTGGACCCTAAGGCCCGCTTGCATGCGCGCATGTTCTTCTACAATGGCGAAGATCCGGCGACCGGCTCAGCGGCGGGTTGTGCGAGCGCGTGGATGGTCGCGAGCGGGGTGGCGCAGTCCGACGAGCGTGTGCTCATTGAGCAGGGAATCGAAATGCGGCGGCCGAGCCGGATTTTTGCTCGAGCTTCGCGGCAGGGTGAAAGAATAGTTAATGTTCGGGTCGGTGGAAATGTCGCCGAAGTCGCGCGCGGCGAAATGCTTTTGTGAGCTTCGGCTGGTACATTTGCCGCAAAAGTCGCGGCGCCGTGAATTTCCTTTCTGCTTCGCACCCACCAATTTGCCATTAGCATGCTTGCTACTTTACTTTGCCGCCCTCTGATTTTAGGATGCATGTCGCTCCCGGTTCTCGCCAGAGTGGCGTAGAGTTTTCGGAACTCCTCCGAGATGCTCGCCTGAGCCTTATCTTTCGGAAACGGAAAATGAAGCCAAAACGAACCATCCTTTGCGCGGACAATAATGAACAATCGCTTTCTATCCACAAGGTGATGTTGGAAACCCGCGGCTACCGTGTACTAGCGACCTCCAGCAGCGCCGACGCAATGGAGTTGCTCAAGAAGAACAGCGTAGATCTAGTGATCGCCGATCTTGGGTTGCCGGAGATGGATGGAGGGCAGCTGGTCGAACTGATCAAGAATGTTTCTCCCCAGACCCCGGCGATCTTGCTTTCGGGAAAGGTCAACATCTACAGCCGGGAGACGCGCGCCGATGTTTTTCTGGCCAAGGGCATGTATGCTCCAGCCGAATTGCTGGAACAGGTGCGGCTTTTGCTGATACGCAAACGCGGGCCCAGACGGCCGCAGGCGGCAGCTGCTTCCGTTCACGCCGGCGCTGCGTGATTCCTCTTAACCTCCGATTCCTGCACGGTCGGGCTCAGCCCTGGGCATGCTGACACGCGGCCGGCGCCGCACTCGTGTCATAATCAAGAATGGCATGGGGGCTTTCATCGAAGCCGTTGGTCTGCGCAAGACCTACCGGGTAGGCAAAATTGAAGTGCCGGCCCTGCGCGGGATTTCCTTCACCATACAGAAGGGTGAGTTCGTCAGCGTGGTCGGGCCTTCAGGCAGCGGCAAATCCACCCTCTTCTACATGCTGGGTGGTCTCACGCGCGCCGACGCCGGGCATGTAATCTTGGATGGGGATGACTTTGCGCAGCTTTCCGATGCTGAGCGCACCCGCATGCGGCGTCGCAAAATCGGATTTGTCTTCCAGAAATTTAATCTTCTTCCCACGCTCGACGCTCGCGCCAATATTGAAATCGCCATTGATATCGCGGGTGGCAACGGACATCGCGATCGGGCTTACTTCGACAAGATTGTGGCGCTCCTTGGACTCACGCAGCGCCTGAGCCACAGGCCCTCGGAGCTTTCCGGTGGAGAACAGCAGCGGGTAGCTCTGGCGCGGGCGTTGATCAACAAGCCGGCGATTGTTCTGGCTGATGAACCCACCGGCAACCTGGACTCCAAGAACTCGGACGCAGTGCTTGGCATGTTGCGGCATTCCAACAAGGAGCTGCACCAGACGGTATTGATGATCACGCACAATCCTGCCGCTGCAGCCTACGGCGACCGGATCATTCACATGCGCGATGGCGAAATTGTTACGCCTGAGAAAGACCCGCAGTGGACGGGTCACGCCGACGCCTGAGCGCGCCACGCGCCAAGATTCTTATGGACGATCTGAGAAAGCCAATCCTTCCGGGCCGAGGAGCGTCTGACTACGAGCGTTATTTGCGCACGGATGAACTCCTCGCGCTGCAGAAAACTGCCGCAGAGTTTCGCCATCCCGACGAGCTGACCTTTCAGGTCGTTCATCAGGCGTCGGAAGTCCTGATAAAGGGCATTGCCTGGGAGCTGGAGCGGGCGCGGAAAGGAATTGAAGCCGGCGAGTTCCTTCTGGCTTCGCAGCTGCTTCGTCGTGCCAATTACATGCTGGAATTTCCCATTTCCATGCTGCACGTGCTGGAGACCATCACGCCGTACGACTACCAGCTGATTCGCGCCGGCCTGGGACATGGCAGCGGTCTGGACTCACCCGGCTTTCTGGCTTTGTTGCACCTCGGGCCGCGGCTCGGAGAAGCCTTCGACGCCCAGTTGCAAAGCGCCGGGCTCAGCGTGGATGAACTCTATCGCCGGCATCAGGAGTTCTTCGGTCTGCACGATGTGGCTGAGCGTTTGCTCGATTTCGATGAACGGGTCCATCTGTTTCGCTTTCATCACCTCAAACTGGCGCAGAGAATCATTGGCGGCGGCGTAGTTGGCACCATGGGCACGCCGGTGGAAGTTCTGCATCAGCGCATGGAACACCTGTTCTACAAGGAGCTGTGGGACGTGCGCAATCGCATCACTGCCAAGGCCAACGAGACTGTGCCGGAGTTGCGGCAGACGTGAAATCGGGGCTTAGTTGTCGTTTGGCGCCGCGTCTCTGCAGAGTACTGAGGGGTGGGGTTCAGATTGCTGTGGAATAGACCGTTGTTTATAATCGGCCATGGAAGGGCGGGAGTAACTCAGTGGTAGAGTGCGACCTTGCCAAGGTCGAAGTCGCGGGTTCAAATCCCGTCTCCCGCTCCAACGCATTTATATTTGGAGGACTCTTTGGCGTCAGCGGTGCTCAGCCGTTGCCGCCATTTCTTTTGTGGGCAGAGACGGCTTATGGCAAGAGGGTTGAACTGCCCCCTTTTCAACGACTTCAGCATTAGAGCTAAGATGTTGAAGAGGTAACCTGTTATCAGTAAAATAAGGTGCCCGTCGGTTGTTTGATCCTTAAGACTGGCGCGGTACCCAAGTGGTAAGGGAGAGGTCTGCAAAACCTTTATACGTGAGTTCGATTCTCACCCGCGCCTCCATTTCTCCGGCTTGTGTTGCGATGAGTTGCCTTCGCATTTCACGCTCCGTATGTTTGTTTCCGGTTGTGGCGTTGGCGATTCTTTCGCTTTCAAGTTCGCAACTTTCCGCGCAAACCCAGCGCGACCCGGCCAGCGAACTCGGCAATCTGTGGAACCTTACTGCCAATCAGTCTACTGATGAAAACCTGGGACCCAGGCCAGCGCACAGCGAATTGAACGGGCACGTGACTGACCGTCAAACCACGGCTCGCGTGGGCTTCGACGGCCACTACGCGCCGTATCTGGCGAGCGAGCGTGACACTCTTCGTGTGGATGCAACCACGCTGCGAACCACCAGCCGCACGTTCTCTACAGACTCCGATGCGAGCCGTACGCTGACCCAATTGACAGAAGAAGAGCAGCAGACTCTGCCCGATGGTACGGTGAAGACCACCCGCACCATTTCGAGCGCCGACTCGCATGGGCGCGTTCATGTTACACGCCGGGAAACGGAAGAAGTGAGGCAAATAAGCCCGACGGTGCGCGAATCAGAAATGACGGTATCGGACAGCAGCAGCGAAACCGGCGTAGCCACCGTTTCAAAAATCGAACTGCACGAGAGCCGCGCGAGCGAACACATTGTGGAGTTTCGCAGGTCCGTGCTCTTGCCTGACGGGCATGGCGGCTGGCAGCCGAGTGAGATCCGCGAAGGGCAGACTAAGGATGACGGCCACAATCGCACCACGGAAGAGCGCGTATCGAAACCAATGGCCGACGGAAAAATGATGCTGGTCACGCGCATCGTCACTACGAAGACCGAAGTGGCGCCCGGCCAAACCCTGGAAGTTGTGGAAACTTACTCCGGCGCCGAGGGCGCTCAGCAACTGGAGCGCCGGGTCACGACATTTCGGTGGCCGCGTCCGCAGGGCGGAGAGTTTGTTGAAGAGCAGGTGGAACAGCGCAGTTCGCCAGCGGAATTGCTCATGCCCGGCCAAAAGCGTAAGGACGTTGTGCTGCCCGGCTTCGTGCTCGCCAGCCAGATTGAATCCACGGCGCCGGCTTACATCCCTAGCGGCGATCGTGTGATTTCGATTGACACCAAGACCGGCGAACGTTCTACGGTCAATGTCAATACTAGTACGCCCAATCCGCACTGAGCGTTTTTCCCGCTCAACACCATCGGCTTCCCTTCAGTCTTGCGTCAATCCCTGCTCGGTCGCGAACCTGGAGCGATCGAAACGCTTTCTTGAAATTCCCGGTTTTGAGATACTTCCATTCGTGCGAAATCGCATCGTCTTGGGGCTGCTGCTGGGGCTGGCGACTCTGTTTGCAGGCTGCACGGTCTGGCGCGATCATCCCGTCCGGAACTGGGCCGACGCAACCGGCGGCGAGGGTCTGGAACGAAACTTCTGGAAAGAGGTCAAGGCCAGGAACTGGGACGACCTCGAGCGGCATTTGGCCCCAAACTTCGTCTCGGTAACCGCCGAGGAAGGTCGGCTTGACCGCACTCGCACGTTGGAACACTACCGGCCATTGCAATTGGATGATTATTCCCTCGGCGATTTTCAGGTCGAGCTGAACGGAGAAGCGCTGGTGGTGGCTTACAGCATTACCATGCGTGGCCGCTACGGCACCCAGCCTTTGCCGGCGGTACCGGTGCAGATGGTTACCGTCTGGCAAAAACAAAAATCAGGCTGGATCGCGATCACTCATGCCGTCATTTCCCCTGGGAAGCCGTAGGCTGTGGGTCTCTCATGCCATCCGCTGTTTTAGCTAAGTCCCCGCGCACGCCTCGTCCCCCGGCGGCCGAATTCCGCAGCGCGCTTCTGGAGTGGTATGACGTCCACAAACGAGATCTACCCTGGCGCCAGGACCGGAATCCCTATCGCGTGTGGCTTTCCGAAATCATGCTGCAGCAAACGCGTGTCGCGGCAGTTCTGGAGCACTACCGTAAATTCCTAGAGAGATTTCCCAACGTGCAAACACTCGCTGCGGCGCGCGAAAGCACCGTGCTCGCGGCGTGGAGTGGCCTGGGCTATTATCGGCGGGCGCGCATGCTGCACGCGGCGGCTAGAGTAGTTATGCGCCAACACAAGGGCACCTTCCCAGGCAGCAGTGAAGAATGGCAAAACCTGCCGGGGATCGGGCGCTACACGGCTGCGGCCGTCGCCAGCATCGCCTTCAACGAACCGGTCGCGGTGGTGGACGGCAATGTGGCACGCGTGCTCTCTCGGCTTTACGGAAGGAATCTCGAATCCCGTGAGTCGTGGGAGGCGGCGGCGAACTTGCTCGCTTTGCGCAGGCCGGGCGACTTTAATCAGGCCATGATGGAATTGGGTGCGACCGTCTGTGTTCCACGGCAACCCCTGTGTTTGAGTTGTCCAGTGTTCAGCCTCTGCGCAAGCCAGGGAGATTCGCCAAGGCCCCGCAGGAAGCCGGCTCAAACCAAACGGCAAATTGATTACGCGCTCCATTGCCGCAATGGCTCGGTATTTCTTTGCAGACGTCCGGGCGATGCTTCGCTCATGCCGGGCATGTGGGAGTTGCCGGAGATCGCGAATCCCGAAGCGGCGAGCAAAGTCCTGTTGACCCTGCGGCATTCAATCACGGTGACGGACTACATCGTTCGGGTTCGGCAGTGTGTTCCCCAGCGCAGCCAGGGACGTTGGGTAACCAGTTCTCGCGCCCGGGGATTGCCGCTGACCGGCCTGGCGCGAAAAATCCTGCGCGTCGCAGGCATCATCTAAAATGGGGCATGCTCGGTGAAATGGCTGGGCAGAATTTTCCGAGGTGGCAATACGATGGCGGCATTGTCGCAGGGCAAGACGGCGCCGGATTTCACTTTGCCGGACATGCAGGGCGGCCAGTTCTCGCTGCGCGAAGCATTGGCGCGCGGCCCCGTGGTTACGGCATTTTTCAAGGTTTCGTGTCCGGTATGCCAATATGCCTTTCCCTTTCTCGATCGCATCTACCGGGTGCACGGCGGCGAGAACATAACGTTTGTTGGTATTTCGCAGAACGAGAAGAAAGACACAGCGGCGTTCGCGAAGACGTATGGCGTGACCTTTCCCGTGTTGCTCGATGACACAAACAAGTTTCCCGTATCGAACGCCTACGGGCTGACCAACGTGCCAACGATTTTCTGGATCGGAAAGGACGGCCAGATCGAGGTCTCCAGCGTCGGCTGGTCGCGCCAGGATATTGAGCAGATCAACCGAATAGCGGGCGATACCAACGGCACTGGCGCAGTTCCCGTATTTCGATCAGGCGAGCAAGTGGCCGATTTCCAGGCTGGTTGAACCTCGAGAAACTAGCCCGCAGGTTGCGGGCAAACCTCAAATTTGAGCCAGTCATTCGCTTCGTTCGTGCGCGAGTTCCGTGGGCCGGGTCTTCAGGGCGCTTCCCGCCCGCGACGATTCTCCCTACAATGGACGTTTTCAAACTCGCAATCCTCGGGGTTTCCATTGCATGCCAAAACGTCTCGCGCCGTGTTTGCTGGTGCTTCTGTTGTCGTTCACGCTGATCGCGGAACCGGGGCCTTCCCATACCGCATCTTTGCATCTGCCCAGAGCTGCGTTTGCCGCCATGCAGCACATCAATCCCGAGCGCATTCGCGCGCACGTGCGCTTCCTCTCCCATGACCTGCTTGAAGGGCGCGGCACGGGACAGCGCGGCGGGGACATCGCCGCGGAGTACATCGCGACAGAATTTGCCCTCTTCGGCCTGCAGCCCGCCGGCCACGACGGCACCTATCTGCAGAAAGTTCCCCTGGTGGGCGTGACCCCGCTTCCCGAAACTACCTTCTCTCTTGTCCCGGAACACGGTGCAACCAAAGAACTGAAGCCGCTGGATGACTACGTAGCCTACAACCAAACCCAGCAGCCGGAGTCGAACGTAGACGCGCAAATTGTGTACGTCGGCTATGGAATCGTGGCACCCGAGTACCACTGGGACGACTTCAAAGGCGTGGATGTGCGTGGCAAAGTGCTGCTCATGCTGGTGAACGAGCCGCCCTCAGACGACATGAATTTCTTCAAGGGCAAGGCGCTCACCTACTACGGGCGCTGGACTTATAAGTACGAAGAAGCGGCGCGCAAGGGCGCAGCCGGGGTGATTCTGGTGCACCAGACCGCGATGGCGAGCTACCCCTGGGAGGTGGTGCGGAATTCGAATTCGGGCGAGAAGTCATTTCTGGCGCTGGAAGGCCAGCCGGTGCTGGAAGTCGCCGCCTGGGTGCAACTGGACGTCGCCAGGCAATTGGCGCTCTCAGCCGGGCAGGACTTGGAGAAACTGATGCTGGATGCCCGCTCACGCGATTTTCATCCCGTGCCGCTGCCGGTGAAACTCAAAGCGCACATGGTGAGCAAGATCCGGCATTTCGAATCGAACAACGTCGTCGCAATGCTGCGAGGCTCTAATCCAGCTCGCAAGAATGAGGCGGTGTTATATACGGCCCACTACGATCACCTGGGCATTCGCCCCGATATGCCGGGAGACAACATCTATAACGGCGCCGACGACAATGCCACCGGCTGCGGAATTCTGCTGGAGTTGGCGCGGGCGTTTTCTCTGGCCGCGCAGCGGCCGGCGCGCTCGGTGATCTTCGCCTCGGTCACCGCAGAGGAACAAGGTCTGCTGGGTTCGGAATATCTGGGCGAGCACCCGCCGGTGCCGGCGCGAAAAATTTCCCTCGATCTTAACTACGACGATTTGCCGCCCCTCGGCGTGCCGGAAGAAGTCGAAGTTTCAGGCGCCGATCGCACGACCTTCTATCCCGCGGTTCAGGCGACCGCCGGAGAGTTCCGTCTGGCCATCCGCCCCGACTCGCATCCCGAAGCCGGACACTACTATCGCTCTGACCATTTCAGTCTGGCGCGCGTGGGCATTCCTTCGTTTTCCATCGGCGAGGGCATGAAGTATAAGGGACACGACCTGGCATGGGGTTTTGATCGCGCTGAGGAATACACCGCCAAGCACTACCACCAGCCGAGCGACGAATACCATGCGGACATGGACTTCACCGGCGACGCCGTGATGGCCCGCTTTGGATTCGCGCTGGGTTGGGAAGCGGCAAGTCTGCCCAGGCTGATCGGATGGCAGAAGGGCGATGAGTTTGAAGCAGCAAGGCTGAGAAGTGCGGCAAGAAAATAAGGAACGCGTTCGACCTGGCGCGAAGGCCACCTGCAACGCGGAACTTTTCCGGCCGCAGTTCGTATGTAGGAGCGGAGGATCGGATGAAGAAGATTTCTCCGTTCTTGGTTGCGCTCACCATATCGCTTACGTCCTGGGCCCAATCCAATCCACGCCCCGAAATTCTCGTGCTTGGGACATATCACATGTCGAATCCGGGGCGCGACATCTACAACATGCAGGCTGACGATGTCCTCGCGCCCCGCCGTCAGCAGGAAATCACGCAGCTGATCGAGGTCCTGAAAAGGTTTCATCCGACGAAGATCGCGCTGGAAGCCGATGTCGGCAGCGACCGGGTGCAGCGGGCCTACACCGACTACGTGGCGGGAAAGTACACGCTGTCGCGCGACGAGACGAATCAAATCGGCTACCGCCTGGCCAAAGAGCTGGGCCATCGCGCGGTCTATGGCGTTGATGAACAGGGGGACTTCCCCTGGCAACGCGTGGTGGATTATGCGAAGGCCACCAACCAAAAAGAAAAGCTGGACGTGATGCAGCGCGAGTTGGGGGCGCTGGTCAAGGAGCAGGACGATTTCCTGCACTCGCACACCGTGCTCGAAATGTTCGAACATATAAACTCCGATTCGATGGCGCGAAAAGGCATAACGTCTTACTACGAGTTTCTGCCCTACGGAGAGCCTGGCGACTACGCGGGGCCTGACCTGCTGGCTGCGTGGTATCAGAGAAATATTCGCATTTACCACAACATCGTCGCGTTGATTGAGTCTCCGGGCGAAAGGATTCTGGTGCTCTACGGGGCCGGTCACCTGGGATGGTTGCAACAGGACATCGCCAACGATGCGACCGTTCAGTTACGCAAGCTGGCGGATCTGGTCACTCAGAAATAGTGCAATTGTCAGCCTTCCATCGTCTTCAAGCTTGGGCTGAGAATCAGCGTCGGTCCAGTCGCCCGCTGAACATCGTCGGCCGTCACGCCAGGGGCGATTTCCTCGAGCACGAGGCCGGTGGAAGTCACGCGGACGTAGGCCATCTCGGTCACGATTGTGTCCACCACTCGCACGCCGGTCAGCGGCAGCGTGCATTTGTGTAGGATTTTCGGCTGGCCGTCGCGGTTGGTGTGTTCCATGGCCACAATGACGCGGCGCGCGCCCGCCACCAGGTCCATGGCGCCGCCCATGCCTTTCACCATTTTGCCGGGAATCATCCAGTTGGCCAGGTTGCCTTCCTCGTCCACTTCCATGGCGCCGAGCACGCTCAAGTCAATGTGACCGCCGCGAATCATGGCAAAAGACTCGGCGCTGGAAAAATATGCTGTTCCCGGCATTTCCGTGATGGTCTCTTTGCCGGCATTGATCAGATCCGCATCCTCCTTGCCCTCCACGGGATAGGGCCCGATGCCAAGCATGCCGTTTTCGCTTTGCAGCACCACGTGAATTCCCGCCGGGACATGATTGGCCACAAGCGTAGGCATGCCAATGCCAAGGTTCACATAGAAGCCGTCGCGCAGTTCGCGGGCGATGCGCTTCACAATGCGTTCGCGCTTGTCGTGATCCTTGCCCGGTTTGTTTGCGTGGGCCAAGATAATCATATGCCGTGCTGATGTGGCTGGCTGCACACGGCGGTCCATTTCTAAACTCAACTAGCCTTTCTGACGGTCCTTTTCTCGATTCGCTTTTCGAAGAGCTCACCCTGAAAAATGCGCTGTACGTACACGCTTGGCGTATGTATCAGGTCCGGCTCCAGTTCTCCCACTTCTACTAACTGTTCCACCTCGGCGATCGTCACGCTCGCGGCGGTCGCCATCATGGGATTAAAGTTGCGTGCGGTTTTCCGGTAAACCAGGTTGCCCCAACGGTCGCCCTTCCAGGCTTTGACAAAGGCGAAGTCAGCCCGCAGCGCATGTTCCAGAACAAACATGCGGCCATCGAAATCCCGCGTCTCTTTGCCTTCGGCTACAACCGTGCCGTAGCCGGTAGGGGTGTAGAAAGCAGGAATGCCGGCGCCTCCGGCGCGGATGCGCTCAGAAAAAGTCCCCTGAGGCACCAGCTGCAGCTCCATCTTGCCCTTCAACACCAGTTCTTCGAGCAGCTTGTTTTCGCCCACGTAAGTACCGATATGCTTGCGGAGTTGGCCGGCCGCAAGCAGCAATCCGATTCCCTGGCCGTCCACGCCGGCGTTGTTGCTGATGGTGGTGAGGTCCTTGACGCCCTTGCGGACCAGGGCGCGAATCAGGTTTTCCGGCATGCCGCAGAGGCCGAAGCCGCCCACCATGATGGTGGCGCCATCGTGAATATCTTTGACGGCATCCTCCGCGCTGGCAACCACCTTGTTCATAAGAGGAATAAATTCTAAAACAAAATCGCAGAGTAAATTAATGTTCTGCGCCCATGGAAGCTTCATTCGCCGGTTTGCGGCCGCCAAGGACCTATCGGAGGTGCATTTGACCGTCAAGTTTGCCCGGCGCCTTGCCGATGGAAGACCTATCTCCGATGTTCGAAGGATAAAACCATGAATTTCGATGATGCTATTGCCGCACACGTAGCCTGGCGAATGAAGCTCTCGAGTTATTTGGCGAAACCGAATCACAGCCTGAATGCCGACGAGGTGGCGAAGCCCACCAGCTGCGAGTTGGGGCACTGGATTGCGGGCGAGGGTCAGCATTACGCCGCAATGCGCGAATTCTCCACCCTGCAGACTGAACACGCGCACTTTCACAAAGCTGCTGCCGATGTCGTCAGAAGGGCCGATTCCGGTCAGAAAGTGAGTGAAGAAGTGGCGCTCGGGGCGCACAGTCAATTTGCGGACGCGTCCAAAGCTGTAGTGAACTCGCTGATGGCGCTCAAGAGCAAATTGGCCGATCCCAAAAAACAAAAGGCTGCGACTCATCCGTAGGCTTTCTGGTCTGCCCCATGCTCGATACGCCCGATGCCAAGCCTGTTGGCTGTCCGGGTAGGTTTCTTGATGCGAGGGGCTTCTAGTTTCGTCTTTTTTCTGTGGCAGTGAGCTCGGGGGGGGGCCGTCTTAAGTGGTGGGCCCGCTCGAACTCCATGGCTAGTTCGCGCGTTGCCAGATTCTCGCGAATGTTCGCCAGGCGCTGCTCGATTTTATGCAGGGCATTGGCGATGTTCGCCTCATTCGTGAGCGCAATGTCGCGCCACATGGAATATGGGCTGCCGGCGATGCGGGTCATCTCGCGCAAGGCGCGCCCACCTGCTTCAAGCAGGGGAGCGTTCTCGCCGAATTCCTCCACCAGGGCCGCGGACAGCGCGGTCGAGATCATCTGCGGCAAATGGCTGATCCATGCGCAAAGCTGGTCGTGCTCGGCGGCGTCCATGCTAGCGATGCGGGCGCCGATCCGTTCCACCCACTCCAGAAACTCACCGCTTAGACCTCCGTAGATATCCTGATCCGCGGCTGGAGTCAGCAACCAGGCGGCGCCGCGAAACAGCTCCGGATCCGCGAACTCAACTCCCGCCTGTTCTTTGCCCGCCATGGGATGCCCGCCCAGAAAGCGCCGCGCCGTGTGTTTGCCAAGAACAGCTTGCGCCTTGTTCAGCACCTCCAGCTTGGTGCTGCCCACGTCCGTCAAGAGAGTTTTCGCCGTGAGCGCTGGGCCAAGGTGTCCAATCAATTCGATAATTCCGCCGACCGGCGTAGCCAGCACAATGGCCTGGCTGCCGCGGCACGCGTCGGCTGGATTGGTGTAGCCTTCATCAATCGCGCCCTTTTCGCGGGCGCGCTCCAGGACGGGAGCGCGATCGCAGCCGATAATGCGGCCTTTGAACCGGTGGTTCTTCAGCGCCAGGGCCAGCGAGCCCCCAATAAGGCCGGTGCCGATAATCGTGATCTGGCGAATGGGCATGGAAAAACCCGCCGCTCGAAAGCGCGAAGGAAATTGTAAACGAGGAGCTTCAGGGCGAGACCAGACCCTCGGCCCTCAGGCGCAGGTCGAGATCCTCGGGGTGCAGGGCACGCAGCAGCGCTTCCTCGCGCTCGACATGCCCTTGCCGCACCAATTGCAACAACGATTCTTCCAGGCTGAATGAGCCTTTGTTGCGTGTAATCGTAATTTCCTGATGCAGGTGCTGCAGCGCGTTGCGCCGAATGTGCTGGCGCGCGCCGTAGCCGATCATCAACAATTCGGCGGCCGGCACGCGTCCGCCGCGCTTGCTGGGCAGCAGAGTTTGGGTGAGCACCGCAGCCAGCGCCATGGCCAGGTCCTGGCGGATGGAATTCTGCCGCTCGGGAGGAAATGAATCGGAGATGCGAGAGATGGTGGACGCCACGTCCGTGGTGTGCAGCGTCGAAAATACAAGATGCCCAGTTTCCGCCGCCGAAACTGCGATGCGCATGGTTTCCAGATCGCGCATCTCTCCTACCACCAGAATGTCGGGCGCCTGGCGCAGCGCCGCCCGTAAAGCCGTGGGAAAGTCAGGAGCGTCAGCGCCGATTTCGACCTGCTCAACCACGCTGCGAATATGGCTGTGCTCATATTCGATCGGATCTTCAATGGTCACAATGTGCCGCTCTTCGCGGCGATTGATTTGGCCAACCAGCGCGGCCACGGTCGTGGACTTCCCCGATCCGGCCGGCCCGCCCACCAGCACCAATCCCCGGGGAAGGCGCGCCAGCGATTCGACCGTCGGCGGAAGATGGAGATCTGCCAGCGTGGGCACGGCCGAGGGCAACGCGCGAATGGTAGCGGCGGCCCGGCCGCGCTCGCGATGCAAATTGATGCGAAAGCGGCCCACGCCTGAAACGCGATACGGGGAATCGGCAATCTGAACCTCACGGTAAAGTTGCTGCGCCCGCGGCGTAAGCACTGGAAGCACCGCGGCCTCGATCGCCGGTCCATCCAGCGCAACCGACTCAATGCTGCGCACCATGCCTTCGATACGAATGCAGACCGGCGCGTCGGCCACCAGCAGCAGATCACTCCCACCCAGGCTCATGAGAGTGGCAAGCCACACGTCAAGCCGGGAGGGGTTCGCAATCGGCGGCCGATCCGCCGGAGCGCCGCTTACATCAGCAGAAACGGGGTTGCTTTGCACTGGTTCCATCAAAGTTGCCGGGGCGCCGGGCCGAATAGACGAAGGGGCTACGCAATGCTGCGCCCGACCGCGGGCGCAATCATGCGCAGTTCGCGCATCAACTGAGAGAACTGTTCGGGATATAGCGACTGCGCGCCATCCGACAAGGCCTTATCAGGATTGTGATGCACTTCGATCAACAGTGCGTCCGCGCCCGCTGCCAGCGATGCCCGTGCCATGGGTGGAACTTTGTCCCGCAGGCCGGTTCCGTGCGAGGGATCGGAAGTCATTGGCAGGTGCGACAGCTTCTTGATGATCGGAATGGCCGAAACATCGAGCGTGTTGCGCGTGTAGGTCTCAAATGTCCGAATGCCGCGCTCGCAGAGGATGACGTCGTAATTCCCGCCAGACATGATGTATTCCGCCGAAAGCAGCAGCTCTTCCAGTGTGGCCGCAATGCCGCGTTTCAGCAGTACCGGTTTTTTCACTTTTCCCAGTTCGCGCAGCAGGTTGAAATTCTGCATGTTGCGCGCTCCCACCTGAAAAATATCAATGTGCGGCTGCATCGGCTGGATCTGGGCGATCTCCATCACTTCACTGATCACCAGAAGTCCGAACTTGTCGCCCGCCTCGCGCAGCAACTTTAGGCCATCAACGCCCATGCCCTGAAAGGAATATGGCGAGCTTCGCGGCTTGTAGGCCCCGCCACGCAGCACTCGGGCGCCGGCCTTGGCCACCTGCTCCGCAACCGTGAAAAGCTGCTCGCGCGACTCCACCGAGCACGGCCCGGCCATGACCACAACTTCATCGCCGCCAATGCGCAAGCCGTTCGAGAATTCAACCTGCGTCCCCGCCGGGCGAAAGGCGCGGCCGGCGAGTTTGTAGGGCGCGCTGATGCGGTGAACGTGCTCTACCCCGGCTAGCACTTCAAGATTTCGCGTGTCGAAATCCGTCCGCGCGCCCACCGCGGCCAGAATGGTCTGCCGCTCTCCCGTGGTGCGGTGCACAGAGAAGCCCATCCGGATCAGGTGTTCGACCACATCCTGGATCTGCTCCTCGGTCGCGAGTTCTTGCATGGCGACAATCATAAAAAGCAGCTCGCATTTAGCCGTAAGCGCTTCGCCTAAAGTCTCCGGCTGCTCACTGTTTGCCGGCCAAATGCTAAGCGCCAGATACTAAATGCCTAGTCGTTTACCTCCGAATCCAATTCCGTCGCGCCCAGGTCCTCGGCGGCATCCGGCGCAATCTCTTCTTTCTGAATCTGGCGCATGACGTCCATTACCCTCTCGTAGATGCGCAAAAGCTCCCGGTCCGACAGCGGTCCGGGATTCAGCTTGCGCACGTTCTCCAGCACCAGACGCTCGCGGTCCGGCTCATAAATCGGCAGGTCCGCCGTCTTTTTCAGTTTGCCAATCTCGTGCGCCGCCCGCGCCCGCTGGCTGATGAGCTCCACCAGTCGCCGGTCCATCTCGTCAATTTGCTTGCGCCAGTCGGCAATGTCCATACGCGTTCAGCCCGAGCGTTCAGCAAATCAGCGCAAATGCAATTTCGCCTTGGCTGAATTCGGAAGGCCTGCCCAATGCTAGCGAATTGCTAACACCGCGTGGCTGAAGGCTGATGGCTGACGGCTGAAAGCTGCCCTATGAATTGTGCCACAGACGCTGCTTCTTTGCCGGGGTTGCCCTCGATCGTCTCTACGATTGCGCTGCCCACCACGGCTGCGTCGGCAAACTCTCCGACCGCTGCAAACTGCTCCGGCGTCGAGATCCCGAAGCCCACCGCGATAGGCAGCTTGGTGAACTTGCGCAGGCGGGTTACTAAATTCTTCGCATCGTCGGCGATTTGCCGCCGCGCGCCCGTCACCCCGGTGCGCGACACGGCATAAACAAATCCGGAAGATGCCTGCGCAATGTGCTTGAGCCGCTGGTCCGTGCTGGTCGGGGCGGCCAGAAAAATCGTCGCCAGATTTCTTCGCCGCATTTCGCGCTTGTACTCGCCGGATTCCTCGACCGGCAGGTCCGTCACCAGCGCGCCGTTAATGCCGGCGTGCTTCGCCGCCGTAGCAAATTTCTGCAAGCCCATCCGCAGAATCGGATTCAGATACGAAAAAATAATCAGCCCGACGTCCGAGCTCTTGCGAATTTCTTTCGCCAGTTCGAGCACATGTTGCAGCGTGGTTCCCTGCCGCAAAGCCCGCTCGCTGGCGCGTTGAATCACGGGCCCATCCGCCACCGGATCGCTGAAAGGCACGCCCAGCTCAATTACCGCGGCGCCCGCTTCAATGGCCGCGAGAATGATCTCCTTCGTAGTTGCAAGGTTCGGATCGCCGCACGGGACGTAGGCGACGAGAGAAGGCTTGTGATCGAAGTCTAGTGGCATGGCTCCCTTTCAGCTATCGCAACCTTCTCCCGCCAGGTCCTCCGCTTTGCGCCCTGCGCGTTTCTCGTCCCCAGCGCCAGAATTTCGGCTGGAACCCGATCTTTCTTGCCTTGCTTGCTAAATTAGGATAATCAATTCAAGCGTGCTTTATGGCCTGCAGCACAGTCGAGGAGATCGAACGCGCGATTGAAACCGTTACCACCAGAGAGATCGCGGAACTGTACCCCTGGCTGGATGCGCATTATCCTCATCCGATCGCCGTTCGCCTGCCGTCCGACCTCTCAGACGGTCGCCTCGAGGCAGCAATTGATCGCGCGCTGGACGATGAAAAGAACGGCCGCATTCGGCCGCCCTAATCCAGATGCGGCATTACGCTTCAACCGATTTCTGGATGCAGTACAACGCGCTCCCACGCTTCGGCAGCAGCAATAAGATTTTGGGCATCGGAAGGATTACAGGTCAGGCAAGAGTCGCCGCCATCGTCACGCTGAAAAGGATCACCGGTGAAGTAGTTCAGCGAATGCGGCTTCGCGAAATCGGTGCGCTGTCCCTTTCCGCTGATGACCACGCGTTGCCATGAAGGCCCGGAAAGCGACTGAAGCAGGGAGCAGAGTGCAAGCGCAACGCAGTTCATTGTTGCCGCCTGATACGCGGGGCTACGATGTACCGACAGCTTAGGCGCAACGACAGCAAAGATTCTATCGCAAAACAAAAAGGCCACTCGCCTGGGCGGCCCTCTCACCACCAAAAGTCCTAGCTGGCCATCCCCGCGCCCGGCCCCGCCGGCGAAGCCACCCCAGCCGCTGTGGCTGCCGCCGCTTCGTTCAGAATGCGATGATGAATCGTGAACAGCGCCAGCTCCAGCCGGTCAGAAACGCCGATCTTGTCATACACGTTGCGCAGATAGTTCTTTATCACCTGCTCGGTCGTACCCAGCTGCGAGGCGATCTCCTTGTTCTTGTAGCCCTGCACAATCAGAGCCACAATGCGCAGTTCCTTGGCGGTCAGCCGGTCGCGCACGCGCAGCCCGACCATATCGTTTTCCGTCAGCTCGCTCGGCACCGCGATGTCCTGCACCCAGTTCTCGCCGCGCGAAACCTTGCGCACGCAATCCACCAGCGCCGAGCTGGTCACGTTGCGATAGACCACGCCGTGCGCCCCCGCCGCGATGTAGCGCTGCGCGCTCTCGCCCGTATCGGCCAGCACCACCACCCGCGTCTTGGCTTTGTTGGCGGCCTGCAGAATGCTGTTGAAGTCGTTGTGAAATCCGCCCGCGACCACCAGCACGGCAGCGCGGAACTTGTCCAGCGCCATGAACATCTGTTCCGTGGTCTGGGCCTGCGCCACGATGCGCATCTCATCTTCTACAGCCAGAACCTTCGCAATCCCCGCACGAAAAATGGCCTGATTATCGGCCAGAATCAATTTCAACATTGTTGTCTGTACCTCGAGGTTTGGACCCCTGAGTCATGGTTGCCGGACAAAATCATACGAATCAATTACGCAAGCCACCCCTCGCGTTTCTTTCTGTCCCGTCTCCGCCGGATCATCGGTGCGCACCACGCGCCCGCGGCACTGCACCACCACGTTTTCTTCCGCTCCCGTCACCTCCGGCGGCAGGGTGATCTGGAACTCTACATTCGAACCGACTTCCAGCGCGGCATCGGCGCGAATGTACACGCCCGCGGCGCTCAGGTTGCCCGTCGTGCCGGCATGCTCGGTTCCCTCTTCGGACTTGTGGATTTTGATTGGTAATTCCAGGGGAAAACGCTTGCCGGTGCGTGCTTCGTCCACAAGACCTCCTGATTCCTGGCCCTTGCGTGCAAAAGCCAGTCCCATGCGGCATCTCCTAATGGGTTTATACGTCTGGGCCGGTTATATCACGGATTCAGCCTCATACAAAGCCGGGTGACTCCAAAGTCACCGGTAGGAACTTGGTTCCCCCCGCCCCCATTGGCGGCTTGCCGGGCCTTGTCTGGCGGGCTATTTGGGCTGCGTGATTGCCCCCTGCGAAGCTGAGGAGACCAGCGCAGCGTATTTGGCAAACACTCCGGATGCGTAATGGGAAGGCTTTGGCTTCCACTCCGCCATCCGCTGTTTTAGCGTGCCGTCGCTGATTTCCATGTCCAGCACGCGCGTGTTTACGTCAATGTGGATCATTTCGCCTTCCCGCACCGCCGCGATCGGCCCGCCCAGCGCGGCTTCCGGAGAA
>Ga0335081_10006107_pt1 | contig 19127 bp, 18 predicted proteins | sample Lox_Sample_35_FD_206713 | JGI IMG/M metagenome (GOLD analysis project Ga0335081, IMG submission 206713) | Soil microbial communities from Loxahatchee National Wildlife Refuge, Florida, United States - Lox_Sample_3.5 | ecosystem: Environmental > Terrestrial > Soil > Wetlands | place: USA...
CGGAGGCTTTTCGTAAGTTGGGCAATGTCAAATACCTGACGAAAGGAATAAACATTGGGATCGCTGCCGCACTCAACATCGCTGCGCACAGGGCGCGGGATGAAGGCTACCATTATCTTCTTACAATGGATCAGGATAGCGCAGCCAGCGACGAAATGCTTGCACGGATGTTCGACTGCATCGATGACGATGAAACGATTGGATTGATTACGCCATTTCATCAAGATCGCAACGCTCCAAAGCTCATACCTGAGAACAAGTGTGAACCACTAACGGTCGCAATGTCATCTGGTAGCTTGTTGAATCTTCAGGCACACAATGCAGTGGGGGGGTTTACCGAAAAATTGTTCATCGATTATGTCGACACAGAATACTGTCTCAGACTAAAGTTGCAGGGATTCCGTGTTATTCGATCCAACAAAGCCATTCTAACGCACTCTCTGGGCAATTTCACTGTGAGAAAGTTTTTCGGACGCACTGTGTATCCGTACAACCACAGTCCAATAAGACTTTATTATCAAAGTCGGAATAGATTCTACCTGCGTCGATTGTACGGGAGCGCATTCCCTGATTATTTCAGATATGATCTGAAGCTCTTCCTCGGAGGCATCGTCAAGATCATACTCTATGAGGAGCAACCCTTGGCAAAGCTTGCAATGGTCATTCGTGGTCTGATCGCGTTCGTGCGAAATGATTTTTCTGTTTTTCAGAGCCAGGAATAATCTTCTGCAAATCCCGCTCATCACCGACACTACGCACGTAGGGGTTCAACGTTAACAATGGCAACAAAAGTAACAGCTCTGTTGCTTAACTACAATCGATGGCAAGACACCGCCGAATGTGTCCAATCGCTTATGCAATGTGATTTTGCTCCTCTAGAAATAGTCATTATTGACAATGGTTCTTCCAATGAATCGTTTACCAAACTAAACGAGCTGTTCCCTTCACTCAGAATGGTGCAGACGGGAAGGAACCTCGGATATACGGGTGGTGTGAATTTCGGTTATCGAATTATTCTCGAGGAGAATCCCGATTATATTCTCGTTTTGAACCCGGATACCACCGTTGACTCCCAATTTCTGGGGAAGATGGTAGACGCAATGGAAGGCGACCCTTCTGCAGCGGCTAGTTGCGCCACAATTCTCTTTGATACGAACCATGATCGCGCATGGTACGCGGGAGGAGTCATGGTACCCTGGCGAGGACTTGCCATTCATCATCGTTCGCTTCCAATGCTTCGTCCCGGACAAAGCTTGAAGCCGCAGAGCGTCTCGTTTGTGACCGGATGTGCGGTGCTTCAAAGAGCTTCGGCAGTTCGCAAGATTGGCTTTCAAGATGAACGATTCTTTATGTATCTTGATGATATTGAGTTCTCGGCGAGGGCATTGCGGAAGGGCTATACGCTCCTGTACGTACCCCAAGCGAAAGTCTATCACCGCGTGCTGAAAGGAGAGGAAAGTCCGTTCAAGCTTTATTATTCGGTGCGGAATCGATTGCTATTAATAGACACCGCATTTGTGGGATTTAATCGTGTGGCTGCGAGCTGCTATTTTGTGAGCGTTATTACCTTCAAACTCATTTATTGGTCTTTGGCTAAACCACCATTGTTCAAAGCAGCTGTCGCGGGCTTGTCTGACTACTTGAAGAATAATTTTGGAGAAGGGAGGGGAGTGAGAGATTTCTCGACTTGATACTGCAATTCGTTTGCAGTGGTTCTCTCATTGAAATCTGGATGCAAACAAAAAGAAGTTGGACATTCTCAAAAACGACTTATCAGTATGAAAATCCAAATAGAATCTACGCATCTGAATGGACTCGCCGTTCTGAGACCTGAGGTCTACGAAGACGATCGGGGTTTCTTTACGGAAGTGTACCGGAAAGACCAATTTGAAGAATTAGGGCTTCCGGGGGTCTTCGTTCAGGATAATCACTCTCGCTCGACAAAGAATGTGGTCCGAGGACTCCATTTTCAATGGGATCCTCCCATGGGCAAGCTCATGAGAGTCACTGTTGGGAAGGCATTCCTGGTCGCGGTCGATATTCGCAAAGGATCTCCCACTCTAGGAAAGTGGTTTGGAGCAGAAGTCTCTGCGGAGGACAAAAAGCAAATATGGGCGCCTGCTGGCTTTGCCAGAGGATTCTGCGTTCTCTCAGAGTTTGCGGAAATTCAGTACAAATGCACCGGATTGTACAACAAGAATGCGGAGTCCGGGATTCTCTGGAAAGATGAACAGGTGAGCGTTGACTGGCCTGTAAAAAACCCAATAGTGTCGGACAAGGATCAAAGTGCCCAGACATTGTCGGAGTGGCTGGGTCGGCCTGAATCCAATCTGTTCCACTTCTAAGCATCATGAAGGTTATTGCATGAGAATACTCGTTGCCGGTGGGGCTGGTTATATCGGCTCGGCGATTGTCCCCAAACTCCTCAATCGTGGATACGAAGTTGACGTTGTTGACCTCCTCTGGTTTGGTTCTCACTTGCCCAAAGAGGTCAATGTGATGACGAAAGATGTGTTTGATCTCAAACCGGATGACTTGTCAGGGTTCCGGCAGGTGATTTTCTTGGCTGGGCTCTCGAATGATCCGATGGCGGAGTTTTCGCCTAGCATGAATTTCATCTATAACGCCGCAGCGCCTGCTTATCTCGCATACATTTCCAAACAGGCAAAAGTCAGGCGGTTCATTTATGCAGGCTCCTGTTCAGTGTACGGTTATACCGTGGACGAACTTTACGATGAAGCGTCCCCTGCAATTTCGCAGTATCCGTATGGCATTTCGAAACTGCAAGGTGAAAAGGCTGTTTTGCAGCTTTCGGATGAAACGTTCTCAGCAATCTGTTTTCGGCAGGGAACCGTCAGTGGTTACAGTCCGCGGATGCGCTTTGACCTTATTGTTAACACCATGTTCAAGACATCGATTCAGAACAAGGAGATTATTGTCAACAATCCATCAATTTGGAGACCAATTCTGAGCATTCAAGACGCTTGCGATGCTTATGTGCGAGCAGTCGAGTCGAGTGAAGATATTTCGGGAATCTTCAATATTGCATCGGGGAACTATACAGTGGGTGAGACCGCAGACATTGTGAAGAGCATTTTGGAAAGCACGCTCGGCTTGAAGATCAAGATGCTCATACATCACAATCATGATCTTCGCAACTACAAGGTAAGCATCGAAAAAGCGATGAACGTCTTGAGTTTTAAACCTAATCACGATGTTGCTTCCATTGTGAAAGAATTAAGTAAACATAAGGATCACTTCGGAGACTTTTCGAATCCGATGTATTACAATATCAAGGTATTCCAAGAACTCAAGAGGTCTGCCATTATCTGAGCCTGGCTTATGAGGATCGCAGTCATTGGGTCGAATGGACAACTGGGTAGCGATCTCGTGAGGGAGTTTGCTGCGAGGGGTGATGAAACGACGGCGCTGACGCATTCCGACATCGAAGTGGGAGACTATCGATCAGTGGAGAGCCTTCTTCAGGAAATCGGACCGAATGTTGTCTTGAACACTGCGGCATTTCATGTTGTACAACAGTGTGAATCAGATCCGCATCGCGCATTTCAGGTTAATGCACTGGGGGCACTGAACATTGCAAAGGTATGCGAGCAATTGAAGGCTGTCAGCGTCTTCTTCAGCACAGACTATGTTTTCAGCGGAGCAAAGCAAAAGCCCTACGTGGAAACAGATCCCCCGTGTCCGCTGAACATGTACGGCGGCACAAAACTACTTGGTGAATATTACACTCTGGACAATGCACGCGAAAGTCTGGTGCTGCGGGTCTCGGGATTGTACGGCTCAGTGCCGTGCCGAGCTAAAGGGGGTAATTTCATCTCGACCATGCTCAAGGCTTCCGAACAAAGATCTGTGGTGAAAGTTGTTCGTGACGAGATTCTGACTCCCACACCAACAAGCGAGATTGCATCGAAGACATACGAACTCATCATGAATGGGGTTAGAGGCCTGGTCCACCTTACGTGTGAAGGAGAGTGTTCGTGGTACGAATTCGCCAGGGTCATCTTTGACACTCTGAATCTTCGTACACCTTTAGAGCCTTGCAGTGCCAACGATTTTCCGTCGACGGTAAAACGACCTCTGTATTCCGTTTTGGAAAACCAGAGAATGAAGGACCTGCATCTGGGTGACATGCCTCATTGGGAGGACGCGTTAGTAAGGTTTCTGAAGCACCTTCAGCGATCCTCCGCACAATGACAGAGCATATCCGCCGAGTGACTCGTCATTGATTTTGAAATGAGATCTGTTTGGAAAGCAAGCCGGATGAAAAATATTGTTTATTGAAGGTCTATGGAGAGCGGAAAACACAGGATTTTTGCTGTCACTCTAAACTGGAACAGCTTCGGTGTGGTGTGCGAGTGTATTCAAAGTTTGCAGAGAAGCGAGCAGACTGTTGAGAAAATCGTGGTCGTTGACAACGCATCAGCAGATGGATCTGGCAAGAGACTTGCCCAGGAATACGCGAACGACCACAGAATTGCAGTTGTGCGGAACAATTCGAATGAAGGATTTGCGCGTGCAGTAAACAGGGGTATTGCGCTTGCGATGTCTGAAGGAGCCACTCACGTCTTCTTATTGAATAACGATGCCGAGATCGACAAGAACTGCCTCACTGAATTAATCAAAGGACTTAGCACAGATATCAATGCTGGCGCTGCTTCACCCACGGTCTTTTATAAGAATCGGCCAACCCTTATATGGCAAGCGGCAGGTTATTTCCGTTATCTTCGGGCTAATGTTGTCGTGCCTGAGAAGAATCGCAAGCTTGAAGGTGCTCGAGGAGGGCCCCGCGAAGTGACGTTCCTGAGTGGATGTGCACTCCTCATGACGGAAAAGATGGTAACCGACATTGGGCTTTTTGACACCGACTTCTTCTTTTATGGTGAAGATGTGGAGTTCAGTCTCCGGGCAATAAGGAAAGGTTACAAGCTCTTGTATGTTCCAAGCGCTTCTGCCTGGCACCAGATTGATGACGTTGAGTCGAGTCGCTCGTCGCCTTATGTAATGTATCACAGGGCACGAAGTGCCGTACTATTATATCGGAAGTGCTTCAAATGGCTCTTTTCGTGCTATGCCATACTCATCCACTTGGTCTTGTACACCCCGTACAGACTGTGGCAATGCAGGCTGAGTGAGGGACCATTCCGATCTTTCGGCGGCTGGATACGCGGGACAATCGATGCCTTGTTTTCTCCGCCCAGAAACTGGGTTGGCTGAGACTTGCACAAGGTTTCTCGCACGAGGTTACGAATAAACAAGCACCACACTTAAGAACGATGAAAATTCTGTTTCTTACTCCCCGTCTTCCGTATCCACCCTATCGAGGCGACAAGTTGAAGGTTTGGAATCTTATCTCTCAGCTTTCCAGGAAACATGAAATCGTTCTCGTTACATTCATCCAACAGAAGTCAGAACGGCAGTTGATTTCGAACGTCAAGGAGAACTGCGCCAGTGTTCATACGGTTTACAAACCATCGTGGAGGTCGTTCCTTAGTTGTATAAAAGCTATTCCATCCTCAAAGCCCTTTCAGGTAGCATACTTTGAATCGAGGGCAATGAAACGACTGATAGAACGGCTTGTCGATGATATCAAGCCTGACATCATTCACACACATTTGATCAGAATGGCCCAGTTTGCGGCCCCTTTGGGAGGTAGTGCCAAGGTTCTAGATATGACAGACGCCGTGTCCCTGTATCTTGGTCGTTTTAGGGACGCCCAAAAGAACCCGCTTCTCCGATGGGTTATTGGAACGGAATTCAAAAGAATGATCGGTTATGAGAAAATTATCGACAGGTTCGATAACTCTCTGGTCTGCTCCTGGACTGATCAAGCATTTCTCAAACAAAGGCTCCCAGATGCCCATATCGGGATACTTGAAAACGGAATTGACCTCGGGACTTTTGTGAGCAATGATTCGGTTCGTTTTGAACCTCATCGTATTATCTTCACCGGCAATCTGGGCTACTACCCAAATGCTGACGCTGCGTCACATTTCGTTAAGGAGATTCTGCCGCTCGTCCGAAAAAGCATCCCTGAGGCGAGACTGTATATCGTAGGTCAGAATCCGCCGAGACACATCCGTAAGCTAGCAAACGAAAATGTCGTGGTGACAGGATTCGTCGAAAACATTCGGGACGAATACCTCAAGAGTGCCGTTGCAATTTCACCCGTCAGATTCGGTGCCGGTACTTTGAACAAGGTGCTTGAACCTCTTGCCCTTGGTATCCCCATCGTGGCGACATCCATGGGTACCCAAGGTCTTAAGCTTGACAACGGTAGCGACATACTCATTGCCGACGATCCTGTGGCTTTTGCGGGAGCGGTATGCAGAATATTGCGGGATACAAAGTTCAGAGATCAAATTGCGAATTCTGCGAGGTCAAGGGTTCGCGCTGAATGGGGATGGGAAAACGTCGCGGCACGCCTGCAAAGAATATATGCAGATGCGTTGCGCGAAGATATTCCGCGACCTGGTCGTCCAACATGAAAGCGCAAACATTGAAAAATGTCACGAGAGTCTTGTTTCTTGCGGGCACGCGTCCTGAGGTCATTAAACTCGCCCCGGTCATCCTTGCGGCGAAGGACATGTTTGGAACTCGGACCCACGCGAGACTTTGTCTAACGGGCCAGCACTCAACGATGGCCGACGAAGCTCTCGCCATCTTTGGTATCAGCGGAGATTACAACTTGAGCATCATGACGGAAAATCAATCACCGAATGATATCTCAAGGTCCGTTTTCGAGAGGCTGCCGCGAGTGCTGCACGAGTTTGGGCCTGATGTACTCGTCGTTCAAGGCGATACGACGAGTGCGGCGGCGGCAGCACTCTGTGCATTCAATTTGGGGATTCCCGTGGCGCACGTCGAAGCCGGGTTGCGGAGTCATAACTTAGCCGCCCCGTTTCCAGAGGAATTGAACCGAAAAATCATTGCGTCCACAGCGCGATTCAATTTCTGTCCCACAGAATCATCAAGACAAAATCTGATCCATGAATCCGTGGATCCTAAATCGCTTTTCGTGACTGGCAATACCATCGTGGATGCCCTTCGAGTCATTTCAGAATCACACGATTTGAGCAGGTTGAACGCAGTGGGCCCGGGAATCAGAAAACCATTTGTGTTGGTTACTGCGCACCGGCGTGAGAGCTTTGGGAAGGGGATTGAGAACATTTGTAACGCGCTGAAACAATGTGCGCGACAGTTTCCCAAACACCAGTTCGTCTATCCCGTCCACCTAAACCCTAACATTGATGGACCTGTGCGTACGCATCTTGCAGATGTTCCAAACATTGTCCTCCTTAAACCTGTGTCGTACCTGAATCTCCTGAGACTGATGATGAATTGTGAACTGGTGATTTCAGATTCAGGAGGAATCCAGGAGGAGGCCCCTTCGTTTGCCAAGTACTGCATCGTGCTGAGGGAAGTCACCGAGCGTCGAGAGAGTGTGGATTTGGGGCTCTCCGAACTTGTCGGGACGGATCCTCTGCGCATCGTCGACGCAATTTCCAAAAAACTTGGAGGCAATTCTCTGTGTCCATCGGTACCGAATCCGTACGGCGACGGGCATGCCGCTGAAAAAATACTTGAACAACTGAGCACAATCGGAGCGACGAGGTGAGGCCAAAAAAAGAGTGGCACTATACCATGGGTGCCGATTTTATCGCTGTGAATGTGGCATTCGTCGTCTATTACTGGTTGCGAATCAGGAGCGGATGGATCGCCTATTCTATCGAACCCGACCTTGTTCTCCCCATGCTTGTTCTCTGCGCGTACTGGGTTATCTGGTTCGCTCTTTTCGGCCTGTACAGCCTCGGCCCGTCGCAGTCACGACTGGACGAACTGCTGACGCTCTTTCGCGCTATTTTCGTAGGTCTCTTGGTACTTTTCTTCGCGATCTTCATCGATGATGAAGCGACGGAATCCCACGCAAATTCCCGGTTCCTGATTCTGGGATACGGAGTTCTTATGTTCGGGTCTGTCGCAGCGGGGAGGATGGGCATACGATTCGTACAGCGCAAGCTTCTTCAAGTTGGGATTGGAGCAAGGAACACCATCGTGATTGGCTGGTCCAAAAAGGCATTCGACTTGGCCGATATGATCCTGAAATATCCGACGCTCGGATACAATATCATAGGCTTCGTGCGGCCAAAAGGAAAATCCGGTCGGGATCAGCTCGCACGAGGACAAAAGAGAAATGGCGTGGGCATCATTGGCGCCATCGGAGACATTCCCTTGCTTTTGAAGAAACACAATGTCCACGACGTGCTTATCGGACTGGACTCCACGGAACACGATCAGCTCGTCAACGTCATAAATGAGTGTAACGGACACGATGTAAGCATGAAAATAATGCCGGATCTGTACGATATTGTCAGTGGGCAGGCGAGAATTAGTTCTATCTATGGTTTTCCGCTCATGGAAGTGATGCCGCAGCTCATGAGACCGTGGGAAGCAGCCTTGAAGAGGGGACTCGACGTACTGGTCTCGTTGGTCATCATCGTCCTGGGGGTACCCCTTTGGCTTCTGATTGCTGTCGCTGTTAAGCTGAACACAAAGGGTCCAATCTTCTATCGGCAGGAACGTTTGGGAAAAAGCGGAAGAATCTTTAAGTTATGGAAATTCCGCTCGATGAAATCTGACGCTGAAAACAGCTCGGGCCCGGTTTGGGCACGAAGGAATGATCCTCGCGTGACATCGGTGGGAAAGCTCCTTCGCCGGTTCCATCTTGATGAGGCGCCACAATTTCTCAATGTTCTATTGGGAGATATGAGTCTTGTGGGGCCACGGCCAGAACGGCCCTACTTTGTTCAAAAACTCGCAAAGGACATTCCCCTCTACAAGCACAGACTCAAGGTACAACCCGGTATTACCGGATGGGCGCAGGTTAAGCATAAGTACGATGAGAACATTGAGGATGTGCGGACAAAACTAAAGTACGACTTGTTCTACATCGAGAATATTTCGTGGAGGCTCGACCTTAAGATTCTCTTCAACACATTATACGTTACGTTGTTGGGCAAAGGTCATACATAAGGAACGGAACACCGATAGATGGACAGTATGGAACGAGCGCTTGTCGTAATACCAACATACAATGAATCTGAGAATGTTCCGAATTTGATTCCGAAGATACTCGAACAGGAATCCATGTTCGAGGTTCTCGTCGTTGATGACAACTCTCCGGATGGAACTGCAAATCTCGTTCGTGCGATGCAAAAGGATAATGCGCGCATCCACCTGATCGAACGCCCGAGCAAACAAGGGTTAGGCACGGCATACGTCGCAGGGTTCAGGTATGCTCTGAAGGATACCTTCGATTATATCATTGAAATGGATGCCGATTTCTCGCACGATCCAAAAGCGTTAACGTTGCTCTTGCGCAAGATGCGGGATTATGACCTCGTTATAGGATCGCGCTATATCTCGGGAGTCAACGTCGTCAACTGGCCTATGCGACGCCTTATTCTCAGCTACTCTGCGAACATTTACACCCGGATCATAACAGGAATGCCAGTCAAAGATGCGACAGGCGGATTCAAATGTTACAGAAGAAAAGTCCTGGAGAGTATTGACCTCGATTCGCTGAAATCCAACGGGTACGCGTTCCAGATCGAGACTAATTTCCTCACGTGGCGGAAAGGATTCCGGATATGCGAGATCCCCATCATATTTATTGACCGGAGCGTCGGCGTCTCGAAGATGTCAAAGCATATTATTTACGAAGCGGCCTGGATGGTGTGGAAGCTTAAGCTAAAAAGCCTCCTCGATGGCAAAACGTAGAACGCTTCGGACACCGCGTCTTCAGCTCTCCGTCCTAATCGTGAACTATAATGTTCGCGATTTCCTTCAGCAGACTCTCCGTTCTCTCGACAAAGCCCGAGAAGGTCTGAAGTCCGAGATTATCGTAGTCGACAATGCCTCGGGCGACGGAAGCATCGAAATGCTTCGCTCGCAATTCCCCAAAGTACACCTGATCGCAAATAACAGCAACCTAGGGTTCGCGGTGGCGAACAATCAGGCTTTGAGGGTAGCCAGGGGAGAGTACTGTCTGCTCATCAACCCGGACACGGTGATCCAGGAAAATACTCTGCGTGTCATGCTGGATTTTTTCAGGGAACATCCGGATGTGGGCCTTGCAGGATGCAAGATCCTGAATCCCGACGGAACGTTTCAACTTGCCTGTAGAAGAAGTTTTCCGACTCCGTGGGTTGCATTTACAAAAATATTCGGTCTTGCAGCGCTCATGCCGCACTCGAAATTGTTCGGAAGGTACAATCTGACGTATCGGGATCCTGAAGAGAGCTGCGAAGTCGATGCTGTCAGCGGATCGTTCATGATGATCCGAAAAAGGGTCTATCAGGAAATAGGTGGGCTGGATGAGCAATTCTTCATGTATGGAGAGGATCTCGACTGGTGTTTTCGTATCCAGCATGGAGGGTGGAAGGTTTATTATGTATCGACCACTTCGATCATTCATTACAAAGGCGAGAGCACGAGGCGAAGCAGCCTGAACGAAATTCGCACGTTCTATGAAGCAATGCATCTGTTCGTCAAGAAACATCACGGGCGATCAAATCTCCTAGCAAAAACTCTCAAGCTTGGAATCACAGTCACGGCCCAGATAGCCGTTCTGCGCTCGTTGCTCAGGCCGATGAAGTATTCGATCATTGACTTCGTGCTTGTGCCTATCAGCATGCTTTGTGCCGAGTTCATTTGGCGCGGCAATGTGTTTCTTTACCCGTCCTATGCCTATCCGATCGTCTTCGTTGTGCCGGCAACGATCGTCGTTGGTGCGCTGTATGCATCCGGGGTCTATACGACCCGGAGTATGTCGGTTTCAAGGTCGATTCTGGCTGTCGTGGTCAGCTATCTGATCATCTCTGCATTGATCGCTTTCTTCAAAACGTATGCCTTCAGCCGCATGATCGTAACGATCTCAGGAATACTCTGTTTGCTTTTTATCCCGGGTTGGCGAACGGTATTAAGGGCATTTGGAAAAGTGCGGGTGGGTGGGCGAAGGAGCGTACTGGGCAAGCGGACTCTCATCGTCGGGACAGATCCTTTGGCGTATCAACTGTTGAAAAAACTGCGAAATTATGTGGCGGGGGACTATGAAGTCGTCGGGTTTGTGGATGAAACGATGGAACGCGTGGGAACGACCATCAACGAAGTACCAATCGTCGGGAGTTATGAAAATATTGGAAAGATGGTTGGTGAATATCGGGTCAGCGATCTGATCTTTTCTCCCCAGTCTATTTCGTACACGAATATCCTGGCGATGATCAGCAAGACAAGGGAGCAATCCGTCAATTTCCATCTCGTTCCAAACACGATGGATGTCATCATAGGAAAGGGAAGTGTCGATTCACTGAACGAATTGCCGCTCATCCAGATTTCCTACAACATCGAACAACCGCTCCACCGCGTCACGAAACGGCTGTTTGATCTCCTGATTTCCGGATTGCTCTTGATAAGTGTTTATCCTATTTTACGATTGACACAAAGTTTTCGCCGGACACAAGCCAACACCATGATTCGCTTTCTGCCGGCAATATTCAAAGGAACATTGAGTTTGGTAGGACCAGCGGATGCACAGATGGGTTCCGCGCAACGCGATTTGTATATCGGCAAGCCGGGCCTCACAGGGATGGTTCAGCTTCAAGGGGGTCGATCTCTTTCTCACGATGAGGTGGATCAACTGAACCTCTACTACGCCCGAAACCAATCGGTGATGCTGGACATTGAAATACTTGTCAAAGCCTGGTCGAAGACACGCGCCCGAAAAAGGGGGCAATAATACTGGTCGCATTTCGGCGGAGCGTCAACGATTGAGGTGAAAGGGACTGACGATGGCAAAAATTGTTCTCGAGTTTGAACGACCCGTTGTCGAGCTGGAACAGAAAATTGCGGAAATGCGGAAATATGCGGACAACCTCGATATCGTCGATGAAATTGAAACACTGGAGAAGAAAGTCGATCAACTGCGTGCAAGCATCTATTCGAATTTGACGAGATGGCAACGTGTACAGCTAGCCCGGCACCCCGAGCGACCGTATACTTCCGACTATATTCAAATGATTGTCGATGATTTTGTCGAGTTACACGGCGATAGAACATTTGGAGACGACAAAGCCATTGTCGGGGGGTTCGGTCGGATAGACAAGGAACCAGTGCTTATTCTCGGACATCAGAAAGGGCGCGACACAAAATCCAACCTCTACCGGAATTTCGGTATGCCCAACCCTGAAGGCTACCGAAAAGCCCTTCGGCTCATGAAGCTGGCGGCAAAATTCCATCGACCCGTGATCACGCTCCTGGACACACCCGGGGCATTTCCGGGCATTGAGGCGGAAGAACGCGGTCAAGCCGAAGCCATAGCGAGAAACCTCTTTGAGATGTCCCACTTGCCTGTTCCGATTGTTGTTGTCGTCATTGGAGAGGGTGCTTCCGGCGGTGCACTCGGTATAGGGGTTGGAGATCGCATCCTGATGTTCGAGAATGCGTGGTATTCGGTTATAGCGCCGGAATCGTGTTCCAGTATTCTGTGGCGAAGCTGGGAATACAAAGAGCAGGCGGCCGAAGCCCTCAAGCTCACAGCACCGGATCTTGTCCAACAGGGAATCGTAGACCGAATCGTGCCCGAGCCACAAGGCGGCGCACACCGGAACCCGGAAGAAGCCGGAGCGATACTGAAGAAAATACTCGTCGAAGAACTTCACTCCCTGAAAAAGATCAAGGTCGAAAAACTGATTGCGCAGCGTATCGAAAAATTCGCAAAGATGGGGTCTTGGAAGGAATAGGCAAATTCATTGCAGCGTCGAAACCACGATGATTCGTTACACGTCGGAAATTCGGGTGCGGTATGCTGACACCGATCAAATGAAGAATGTCTATTATGGCAAGTACTTAGAGTATTTCGAGCAAGCTCGATCCGATTTGTTCAGGGCTCTTGGCTTGCCGTATAGCGAGCTCGAACGGCGGGGTTTATTGTTGCCGGTGATAGAAGCCTTCGCACGCTACAAACGCCCGGCCTGTTATGATGACCTCCTCTCCGTGGAGACAATGCTCCCAGATATTGCAGGTGCACGAATTCGACTCGATTACTCGATAGTGCGGAAAGGGGAATCCGAAATTCTTGTGGAAGGCTACACGGCACACGCTTTTGTCAGCGCATCCACCGGCAAACCGATACGGGCTCCGGAATTCATCCTCCGTACGGTCAATAAAGCTCTCAACGCTTCATAAGGTCATATGATCAGGAAAGAATTGCTCGATATGCTCTGCTGCCCCAAGTGCAAGGGAGATCTTGATTACAACGTGAAGAAGAGCACGCTGACCTGCAAGTCTTGTGGCCACGTGTACGAGGTGAAGGACGACATACCAATTATGCTCGTTGATGATTCGACCTCGAAATAGCTCCACTGTTGTTCCCATCAACATCCTGCAGCACGTCAGTCCGCGGAAACGATCCCTCTGACCATGTTTAATAAACTCCTCCGTCTCGGCAAGGAAACAGCCATTTACGGCCTAAGCTCGATTCTGGGAAGGCTGATGAACTTCCTCCTTGCACCATTTTACACGAATGTTCTCCTGACGTCCGAGAATGGGATCGTTGCGTACGTGTACGCTTACATCGCCTTTGCTTATGTCGTGTATTGTTACGGCTTCGAAATTGCCTATATGCGGTTTGTATCGTCGCTCGAAATAGGAGATAGAGAAGAAAATTTCAGCACGCCGTTCATCTCGCTCGTCGTGAGCTCAGTGACCATGTCGTCGATCATCCACATGTCCGCATCGTCGATTGCGGCGTGGATCAAGATCCCTGCAAACGACGCTGTTCTCATCCAGTATGCTGCCTGGATCCTTTGTTTTGACACACTTTCGGTTGTTCCCTTCGCCTCGCTCAGGATGGATCAGCAGCCAAAGACTTTCGCAGGACTAAAGCTTTTCAATATTTCGATGAACGTCATTCTAAACCTCGTGCTCATCCTCGGATTCCATATGAGGGCTGAAGCTGTTTTGCTTGCGAACCTTGTCGCTTCGATCGTAACATTTATTGCCACGTTCATCGTGGTTCGTTCGAAGTTCAGATTTTCGTTTTCGGGATCGCTCTTCCGGGAGCTGCTCAAGTTCGGATTGCCGCTCATACCATCCGGTCTTGCAGGAATGGCTCTTCAGATTGTCGACCGTCCGATTGTGAAGGCTCTTACCAATAATTCGACGCTCGGGATCTATCAGCTCAATTATCGGCTGGGAATTGCGATGATGCTGATCGTGGGGATGTTCGACTATGCCTGGAGACCGTTTTTTCTGACAAGTGCGCGGGAACCTGATGCGAAGACTCTGTTTTCAAAGGTCTTCACGTATTTCGTTCTGATCATGCTGTTCGTGTTCCTCGGCGTATCATTTTTCGTGGAGGATCTTGTCCGGATCAGAGTGTTCGGAAAATATTTCTTTCATCCGGACTATTGGGTCGGCGTCGCGATTGTCCCCTGGATCCTTTTGGGTTATGTGTTCAATGGGGCATACGTCGTTTTCATTGCAGGTGCGTATCTCGAGAAGAAAACGAAATTCCTGCCCCTCATCACCGGTCTTGGTGCTCTCGTAAACATTGGAGCTAATTTGCTACTCATACCCACGATGGGGATCATGGGCGCCGCCCTGGCCACATTGGCCGCGTACGCTGTGATGGCACTAACGATGTATTTCGCGTCGCAGAGGTTCTATCGGCTCAGGTACGAGTGGAGTAAAGTAGCAGGCATTGCATTCGCTGCAGCAATTGCCTTCGTCGGGTTTGAAATACTTCATCCCGTTCCGATGAGTGGGCAGGGTGAAATCGTGAAACTCGGACTTCTAGCACTTTTTCTGTTATTGCTTCCCGCCTTCAAAGTGTTCAACAGGAATGATCTTCTTCTCGTGAAATCGACTGTCCAACGGTATCTCCGCAGTCAGTAGTGTTCGTTGGAGGAAAGCTCCAAAACGCAATTCTTTGGGTGATAATTCAAGTCGGAGTAATTCGTCTTGCCGAACTTGGTCCAGCATCTTGTTCACAGACGCCGGGACAAGTTCGGTGTGACAGAAGAGCTTGAAATTGAGTCCACACCATTCGTTGCGACTCCCGACGATTGTTCGTATATTGCAACCGAATGTAGATAAGGGAGATGGAGTTGCAGAAGGAAAAAGATCAATCAACGTGGGTTCCCACAAATCCGGCGTATGACCCGAACAAACCGATGCAAATCGGTGGACAGGCGGTTTTGGAGGGAGTGATGATGCGTGCACCCGGTTCAGTGGCTACGGCCGTACGAAGGTCGGATGGCTCGATCGTCGTCAAACAGCAGCCGTTCATCTCGCTGGTTGAAAAGCACAAAGTCCTCAATCTCCCTGTCATTCGAGGGGCCGTCGGTCTCATCGATATGCTCTATTTGGGCATCCAAACATTGAATTGGTCCGGCGAGATCGCAATGATGGACGTTCAGAAGGATCAGGCAAAAACAAATGGAAACGGTACGAGGAAAACAAGGCCACCGAAAAACCAAACGAGGGCCAGCCTGATTCTGTCGCTCGTGTTTGCGCTCGTTTTCGGTCTGGGGATATTTTTCGTGACACCGCTGTTCGTCACGACGAAAGTGTTTCAGCTGGAACAAAATGCGCTGGCGTTCAATCTCGTCGCCGGAGGCATCCGCATCGTATTCCTGCTGGCGTACCTGGTGGCCATCTCATTATTCAAAGACATCCGCAGGCTCTTTCAGTATCACGGTGGAGAGCACAAGGCGGTGTTTGCATTCGAATTGAACGATGACCTTCGACCCGAAATTGTCCTTCAGCGGAGCCGGTTTCACCCGCGCTGCGGCACGAGTTTTCTGCTGATCGTGATGTTTGTAGCGATCATTTCGTTTGCATTCCTGGATCTTCTCGTGAAGCAGTTCACCGGTACCCTTACTCTCCCGATTCGGCTTGTCACCCATCTCCCGTTCATTCCAATTGTCGGCGGTCTTTCATACGAGATCATCCGCTTTTCAGCGAAGCACAGCGCGACGTGGTGGGGTCGAATCCTCGTTGCACCGGGATTATGGCTGCAACGTATCACGACGAAAGAACCCGATACTTCGCAGGTCGAGGTTGCCATTGTAGCACTTCGCTGCGCGCTGGGACTCGAAGATCCTCAGAACTACCCTCTTCCGCAAGCCGCAGGAGCGGAACTCGAACTCCAACCGATTTCCCTCCAGCATCGTTAGCGCCCTCCATCCGTCGTTCAAGCAGAGCGCACTTTTGTACTGCAGTAAGTTTTCATTGCGGTTGCAACTACGTGGAGGTTCATTAGGTCATGTTCGATAACTTGGAAAAAACAATACAGCGTTTTGAAGAAGTCCACCGTCTCATGAGCGAGCCTTCGGTCATTGCAGATCAGGCTCGTTTCAGGGACCTCGGCAAAGAGTACAAATTGCTTGAACCGATCGTCGCGGCGTATCAGCGCTATAAGAAAGCGGTCGCTGATTTTGAGGGAAGCAAAACGATTCTTGAAAATCCGGGCGATTCAGAAATGAGGGCGCTCGCCCAGGAAGAATACGACAGCCTTAAAATCGAGGTGGTTCAGCTCGAAGAGAGGCTCAAGCTGCTTCTCGTTCCCCAGGATACGAACGATTCGAAGAACTTCATCATGGAGATCCGGGCAGGCACCGGCGGGGAGGAAGCAGCAATGTTTGCTGCCGATCTCTACAGAATGTATACGCGATACGCAGAACGAAAAGGATGGACCGCCGAACTGATGGACTGGAACGAGACAGGACACGGCGGCTTCAAGGAAGTCTCGTTCTCAGTCTCCGGTGACGGAGCGTATGGATTCATGAAGTTTGAAAGCGGTGTCCATCGCGTTCAGCGTGTGCCGGAAACGGAGGCGCAAGGAAGGGTGCATACGTCTGCCGCTTCGGTTGTTGTGCTTCCCGAAGTGGAGGATGTCGAAATCACGATCAATCCGGCGGATTTACAGATCGATACGTACAGATCCGGGGGAAAAGGGGGACAAAACGTCAACAAGGTCGAAACGGCGGTGCGAATAACGCACAAACCCTCAGGCGTGGTTGTCGCCTGCCAGCAGGAGCGCTCACAATTCCAGAACCGTGAACGGGCGATGAAGATGCTGCGAGCAAAGCTTTACGAGGCGAAACGAGAGGAGCAAACACGCACGACCGCAGCGCAGCGAAAATCCATGGTGGGGAGCGGGGACCGGAGCGACAAGATCCGCACGTACAATTTTCCGCAAAACCGGGTCACCGACCACCGGATAGGTCTGACGCTCTACAATTTGACCGCGATCATCGACGGCGATCTGGACGACTTGATTGAAAAGCTGCGGGTCGCCGACAAGGCCGAACGACTTCAAAGCGCGACAATCAGCCAGTAAACAGGTCAATTGCACAATGACACTGAAGGACGACAGATCTATCGCTCCTTCTTGGGAACTACACGTACTCTCCCGAAGAACCCTTTTAGCAATTCCTCGCTTTCCTTGTCGCAAATCCCGCTGATGACGTGGGGCTGATGGTTCAGTCGCTTGTCCTGGACAATGTTGAACAATGTCCCACAAGCTCCTGCCTTCGGATCAAATGCTGCAAATACCAGCGTCGGAATGCGCGCCTGGACGATTGCCCCCGCACACATGGGGCACGGCTCCAGCGTAACGTACAGAGTGCATTCGGCGAGCCGGCGTGACTTCAAGTGATTGGCAGCCGCAGTGATTGCGATCATCTCCGCGTGCGCGGTCGGGTCCTGGAGTCGTTCGATTTGATTGTATCCGCGTCCGATGATCTTGTTGTCGTGAACAACGAGCGCCCCCACCGGAACCTCATCGTCGTCAAACGCCTTCTGGGCTTCCCGAAGAGCAAGTTGCATCCATTGTTCGTTTGTTGTCATCCCGGAATGGAGGTAGTCGAGGAATTCTACGCGTTGTTCTCAGGTGCTTGTTGCGATGCCGATTCTGTAAACGGAAGAGAAGTCATTGAGCCAACAACGGCATCCACGCGCTCAGTTTCATAGGTCTGTGTCTCAAAGAAATCCTTCATGGATCGAATGATCCTCTGAGTCGAATCTTCGATCACGTCGATTTGTCTGGTCAAATCCGGGTTGTCTTTCGCATGCCGGCGTGCAGGCCCCAACGTAAGCGAAATGATCGCCAAGGGGTTGTTGATGTGATGTTGAAGGCTCTTAACGACCTCGTGCAACGTGTTCAATTGTGTCTGCTTAAGTTCGATTTGCTTTTGAACCAGCATTCGCGCTGTTTCGCTTCTGTAAAGTTTCCCGCGGACGTCAATGATTTTTACAAGAGCGACCGAGAGCAGCCACATGAACGGAAGGGCGTCAAATGTCTCAAAGATGTCCAGGAACGTTGGGTTCAGCGTTTTTGCCTTGAGGAGGTAGTGTACAATACTAAAAAGAAGATAACAGTAAATGATGAGTCCGGAGAGGAACGCGGGATATCTGGTCGCAAATTGCTTCGCGGACTCAACGAGTTTTCTGAAGCCTTGCATCATCGTTACCTCCAATCGAATTTTAGGCCGGGAAGACCGGAGAAGAATGGCCTTTTTGGGATTCCAATCAGCTGGAGAGATTCTCCGAGGGACACCTTCGGCAGAATCCGGCGTCTTTTTTTCGTACACCTGGAAGGAGTCCCCGCCTGACTGGCGTCAGCCAGTCGATGAGGGAACCCCTTTCGTGGTCGTACATCTGCACAGCCCACCAAAAGGGGTCCCCTCGGAAGAACCCGGGAGGTGTTGATCTTGAGCTTTGTACACCCGGGGGAAGTCCCCGCCTGACTGACTTGCGTCAGCCAGTCGGGCAGGGAACCCTCTTTCGGTAATGTACACCCGGGGGGAGTCGAACCCTCAACCCTCAGATCCGAAGTCTGATGCTCTATCCAGTTGAGCTACGGGTGCTTTTGGAGATCGCTGTTACCTTGTCTTCAGGTCACGACAGAAACCGTCGCGATTCTCTCCGACTGACTCCTGTCATCAAGACGAAAATCGCCGACGCAAAGCGTTCGCAGCCATGTTTTTCAAATCCTGATGTCAATTGCAGCCTGCGTCCATCGCTAATATAAAGCTATAAGGAGG
>Ga0335081_10006108_pt1 | contig 19125 bp, 16 predicted proteins | sample Lox_Sample_35_FD_206713 | JGI IMG/M metagenome (GOLD analysis project Ga0335081, IMG submission 206713) | Soil microbial communities from Loxahatchee National Wildlife Refuge, Florida, United States - Lox_Sample_3.5 | ecosystem: Environmental > Terrestrial > Soil > Wetlands | place: USA...
TCGTGAATGAGCACGATGCCGGGCGCGCGCGATGCCAGGGCCTCGAGGCCGGCGCACACCGAAGCCTGCCGCGTTGCGCCGCCGGAAACCGGCGGCAGAAGATTCTGCAGCCCCGCGGTCGCGGCACGAAAAGCGCTCGCGTCCTGCGGATGAATGACCGGCTGCACCGCGCCGATCAGCGGGTGGGCGAGGAAGGCCGACAACGCCGGACGGATCACCGGTTCGCCGGCGATCTCGCGATACTGCTTGGGCACGTCGCCGCCGGCGCGCAGGCCCCGCCCGCCTGCAACGACAACGGCAGCGACCATGTCAGTCATCTCACGCTCCGCGCGGTTTCGGCATCGCTTTAGCGCATGTTCCCGGATTGTGCGAACCGGCGCGGCTAGGAGGACGCAGCGTGCTGATGGAACTGCCGGGCAAGAATCCGGCAGTGGATTTACACAGGCCAAAGATATTGCAGTGCAGCACTTGCACTGCACCAAATTCTGGCTAAACTCTATGCAGTGGTTTGAATGCGCCTATTTAGTGTGCAAATGGATCTGGTCTGCAACCCCGTTCGACATCCAGCCAACCCATTGGCCTTAATGGCTATTTTGCCAAAGGCGAGGGCGGCCGGCGACCGCCGCCCCAGAGCTTCGAAATGAGCACCGCCGAACACATGGTGGCGGCGTCGCCCGCCGATGTGGTGCTCAATGCGCTGCCGCACCCGGTCATTGTGGTGACATCGGACGGAAAAATCGCCGATGCCAACGCCGCGGCCGAGGCGTTTTTCGAGGTCTCGGTCTCGCTGCTGCGGCGGCATCTGCTGCGCGACTTGGTGCCGTTCGGCAGTCCCTTGCTGACGCTGATCGAGCAGGTGCGCTCCCGCGGCGCGCCGGTCAACGAATACAAGGTCGACCTCGGCACGCCGCGCAATCCCGGCGACCGGCTGGTGGATCTGTATGTGGCGCCGCTGCCGGAGCAGCCGGACAACGTGGTGGTGATGCTGCAAGAGCGCACCATCGCCGACAAGATGGACCGCCAGCTGACCCATCGCGGCGCCGCCCGTTCGGTGATCGCGCTCGCCGCCATGCTGGCCCATGAGATCAAGAACCCGCTGTCGGGCATCCGCGGCGCCGCGCAACTGCTCGAACAGTCGGTCGACGACGACGACCGCACGCTGACGCGGCTGATCTGCGACGAGACCGACCGCATCGTGAAGCTGGTCGACCGCATGGAGGTGTTCGCCGACGAACGGCCCGTCGAGCGCGAGCCGATCAACATCCATGTGGTGCTCGATCACGTCAAACGGCTGGCGCAATCGGGCGTCGCGCGCCACATCAAATTCATCGAGGATTACGATCCGTCGCTGCCGCCGGTGCTGGCGAACCGCGACCAGCTGGTTCAGGTATTCCTGAATCTGGTCAAGAACGCCGCCGAAGCGATCGGCGAGAACACCGCGGGCGGCGAGATCACGCTGACCACGGCGTTCCGGCCCGGCGTGCGGCTGTCGCTGCCGGGCGCCAAGACGCGCATATCGTTGCCGCTCGAATTCTGCGTCAAGGACAACGGTCCGGGCGTGCCCGACGAATTGCTGCCGCACCTGTTCGATCCGTTCGTCACCACCAAGCCGACCGGATCGGGGCTGGGGCTCGCGTTGGTCGCCAAGATCGTCGGCGACCACGGCGGCATCATCGAGTGCGAGTCGCAGCCGCGACGAACCGTCTTTCGCGTTCTCATGCCCATTTACACAGGCGGCGGCACCGTGCCGGACGGCGCCCGTCAGCCACAAGGGGATCGTTGATGCCCGCGGGAAGCATTCTTGTCGCCGACGACGATGCGGCGATCCGGACCGTGCTCAATCAGGCGCTGTCGCGCGCCGGCTACGAGGTCCGCTCCACCGGCAATGCCGCAACGCTGTGGCGCTGGGTCAGCCAGGGCGACGGCGATCTGATCATCACCGACGTGGTCTTGCCCGACGAGAACGCCTTCGATCTCTTGCCGCGCATCAAAAAGGCGCGGCCCGATCTGCCGATCCTGGTGATGAGCGCGCAGAACACGTTCATGACCGCGATCCGCGCTTCCGAGCGCGGCGCCTACGAATATCTGCCGAAGCCGTTCGATCTGAAAGAATTGATCGCCATCGTCGGCCGCGCTTTGTCGGAGCCGAAGGAGAAGGTGCGGCCGCCGGCCAAGGTCGAGGACTTCGAATCGATCCCGCTGGTCGGCCGCTCGCCGGCGATGCAGGAGATCTACCGCGTGCTGGCGCGGCTGATGCAGACCGACCTCACCGTGATGATCTCCGGCGAGTCCGGTACCGGGAAGGAACTGGTGGCGCGCGCGCTGCACGACTACGGCAAGCGCCGCACCGGGCCGTTCGTCGCCATCAACATGGCGGCGATCCCGCGCGATCTTATCGAATCCGAACTGTTCGGCCACGAGAAGGGCGCCTTCACCGGCGCCAATACCCGCAGCGCCGGCCGCTTCGAGCAGGCCGAAGGCGGCACGCTCTTCCTCGACGAGATCGGCGACATGCCGATGGAGGCGCAGACGCGGCTGCTGCGCGTACTGCAGCAGGGCGAGTACACCACCGTCGGCGGCCGCACCCCGATCAAGACCGACGTGCGCATCATCGCCGCCACCAACAAGGATTTGCGCCAGCTCATTCAGCAGGGGCTGTTCCGCGAGGATTTGTTCTTCCGCCTGAACGTGGTGCCGCTGCGGCTGCCGCCGCTGCGCGAGCGCACCGAGGACATCCCCGACCTGATCCGGCATTTTTTCGCGCTGGTCGAGCGCGAGGGCCTGCCGCCGAAGCAGATCGATCAGGCCGCCCTCGACCGGCTCAAGAAGCACCGCTGGCCGGGCAACGTCCGCGAACTGGAAAATTTGGCGCGCCGGCTTGCCGCGCTCTATCCGCAGGAGACCATCACCACCGCGGTGATCGAAGCCGAGCTATCGCAGCCGACCTTGGCGGCGCCGGGCGAGCCGAGCCGCGGCGAAGACAATCTTTCGGTCGCGGTCGAGCGCTATCTCGCTCAGTATTTCGCCGGCTTCGACGACGGCCTGCCGCCGCCCGGCCTCTATCACCGCGTTCTGCGCGAGGTGGAGGGGCCGCTGCTGTCGGCGGCCTTGGCGGCCACGCGCGGCAACCAAATCCGCGCCGCCGATCTGCTCGGCGTCAATCGCAATACGCTGCGCAAGAAGATCCGCGATCTCGAGATCCAGGTTTATCGCACCGGCGGCGGATAGTTCGGCTGTAAGCGGAGCAATTTCCTCCAAGCCGGCGGCGGCCCTTTCGGGCAGTAAGTCAAGAAATCATGCCCAGGAATTGTCGCAATCAGGCAACATTGTTGTATAAAAGCATCACTAGGGGGCGAGTTCCGGGCTCCCAATTCGTGTCCTTTCGGTCGAAGTCCGGGTTCCGCAGTGATTAAAGAACATCCACGAAGCGTGCGATGACGACGGTCGAACAGGTCGCGCCGATCGACCCGACCGCCACGACGGCACCGCCGATTCCGGTCGCGTCGCGGCTGGTCGGCGGCATTGCCGTGGGCATCGCGCTGCTTTCGGCAACCGCGACCTTCCTGGTGCTCGCGGGACTGACCCCGATCGCGCCGGTGGACGCCGTGGTCAAGGGATTGCTGCTCGGCAATCTCATCACCGGCACGCTGCTGCTGACGATCATCCTGCTCGAAGTCTGGGTCGTGGTGCAGGCGCGCCGGCGCGGCCGCGCCGGTTCCCGGCTCCACGTGCAGATCGTCGGCCTGTTCTCGGTCATCGCCGCGGTGCCGACTATCCTTGTCGCCGTGGTCGCCTCGACCACGCTCGACCGCGGCCTCGACCGCTTCTTCTCGGCCAGCACCAAGGCCATGGTCGAGGGATCGCAGATCGTGGCGCACGCCTACGTCAACGAGCATCTGCAGGCGATCCACGGCGCGACCGTGGAGATGGCCGTCAATCTCAGCCGCGCCAAGCCGCTGTTCGATCAGGATCGCGAGAAGTTCGGCAAATTTCTCAACATGATGGCGACCTCGCAGGGGCTGTCGGCCGCCATCCTCAAGGCCGACGGCTCGGCCATCGAACGCGCCAACGTCAACCCCAACAAGACGCTGACTTTGCCGCCCGCGGAAGTGCTCGGCAAGATCAGCGAAACCGATCCTGAAATCTTCTACACGCCCGAAGGCGTCGCCACGGTCATCAAGCTGCACGGCTACGACGACATGTATCTCTATGTCGCGGGCCTGCTCGATCCGCGCGTCATCCAGCAATTGCGCGCCACGCAGGAGCGGGCCGACGACTTCACCGCGCTCGAGATCGGCCGCCGCGGCATTCAGATCGCGTTTGCGCTGATGTTTGCCGTCATCGCGCTGATCGTGCTGCTTTCGGCGGCGTGGATCGGGCTCGATTTTGCCAACCGCCTGGTGGCGCCGATCCGCCGCCTGATCGGCGCCGCCAACGTCGTCTCGACCGGCAATCTCCAGGTCCAGGTGCCGGTGTATCGGTCCGAGGGCGATCTCGCCCAGCTCGGCGAGACCTTCAACAAAATGACGTTCGAGCTGCGCACCCAGCACGAGGACATCGTGCGCGCCCGCGACCTCATGGACAGCCGGCGGCGCTTCACCGAAGCCGTGCTCGCCGGCGCCAGCGCCGGCGTCATCGGCGTCAATGCCGAGGGCCGCGTCACCATCGTCAACCGTTCGGCCGAGCGCCTGATCATGCGCACCGCGAGCGAGGTGCTGCGCCACCCGCTGGCCGAGGTCGCGCCCGAGTTCGCCGAGATCTTCGAGGCCGCCCGCAACAACAATCAGCGCCTGATTCAGCGCCAGGTCGCGGTCAAGCGCGACAATCAGGAGCGCAATTTTTCCGTCCGCGTCACCAGCGAGCAGGCCGCCGATTCCGAGCAGGGTTACGTCATCACCATCGACGACATTACGGAATTGGTATTGGCGCAACGCACCTCCGCCTGGGCCGACATTGCCCGGCGCATCGCCCACGAGATCAAGAACCCGCTGACGCCTATTCAATTGTCGGCCGAGCGGCTGCGCCGCAAATACGGCAAGGTGGTCGCCGAAGACGACACCGTGTTCGATCAGTGCACCACCACCATCGTGCGCCAGGTCGAGGACATCAAGCGCATGGTCGACGAGTTCTCGCGCTTTGCCCGCATGCCGAAGGCGGTCATGGCGGACGAGGACGTGGCCGACACGGTGCGCCAGGCCGTGTTCCTGCTCCGCGTCGCTCATCCCGACATCGACTTCGATGTCGAGCTGCCGGAGGAGACCATGCCGGCGCGCTTCGACCGCCGGCTGATCTCGCAGGCGCTGACCAACATCGTCAAGAACGCGACGGAAGCGATCAGCGCGGTTCCGGAGGCTGAGCTCGGCCGCGGCCGCATCGTCGTCAGCGTCAGGCGCGACGGCAGGGACATCGTCATCGATGTCGTCGACAACGGCATCGGCCTGCCGAAGGAAAACCGGCAGCGGCTGCTCGAACCTTACGTGACGACGCGCGAAAAAGGCACCGGCCTCGGGCTCGCCATCGTCGGCCGCATTCTCGAGGAACACGGCGGGCGCATCGAGCTGCACGATGCCGCGGAGAAAACGCCGGGCGCGCGCGGCGCCTGGATGCAATTGCGCTTTACGGCGGAGAACGCTTCTCCCGCCGCCGAATCCACAGAACCGCGTCAAGCGGTCGTGTGACTAAACCCAAGGACGGGGCGAGGGTAGATCATGGCTTCCGACATCCTGATCGTCGACGATGAAGCCGATATCCGCGAGCTGGTGGCGGGTATCCTCCAGGACGAAGGCTTCGGTGCCCGCACGGCACGCGACAGCGACGACGCGCTTGCCCAAGTGGTGGCGCGAAGGCCCAATCTCGTGTTCCTCGACATCTGGCTGCAAGGGAGCCGCCTCGACGGGTTGCAGCTGCTCGATGCGCTCAAGCAGGAGCATCCCGAGCTGCCGATCGTGATGATTTCCGGCCACGGCAATATCGAGACCGCGGTGTCGGCGATCAAGCGCGGCGCCTACGACTTCATCGAAAAGCCGTTCAAGGCCGACCGGCTGTTGCTGGTCGCCGAACGGGCGCTGGAAAATTCGCGATTAAAGCGCGAGGTGCGCGACCTCAAGCAGCACGCGCCGCTCGCCACGCAACTCGTCGGCCATTCGCCCGCGGTCAATCAGCTGCGCCAGGTGGTGGAGAAGGTGGCACCGACCAACAGCCGCATCCTGATCGTCGGCCCCTCTGGCGCCGGCAAGGAGCTTGCCGCGCGCACCATCCATAGCCACTCGGCGCGCGCCGAGGGGCCGTTCGTGGTGATCAATGCCGCGGCGATCACGCCGGAATTCATGGAGGTCGAGCTGTTCGGCGTCGAAGGCGGCCATAACGGCAGCCACAGCCGCAAGGTCGGCGCGCTGGAGGAAGCCCACGGCGGCACGCTGTTCATCGACGAAATCGCCGACATGCCGCGCGAGACGCAGAGCAAGATCCTGCGGGTGCTGGTCGATCAGACTTTTCAACGCGTCGGCGGCAGCACCAAGGTGACCGTCGACGTCCGCATCATCTCCTCGACCGCGCGCAACATCGAAGCCGAGATCGCCATCGGCAAGTTCCGCGAGGACCTCTATCACCGGCTGTCGGTGGTGCCGATCCGCGTGCCGGCGCTGGCCGAGCGGCGCGAGGACATTCCGGAGCTCGTCGAATATTTCATGACGCAGATTTCGCACACCACCGGACTGCCCAAGCGCAAGGTCGGCGCCGACGCGCTCGCCGTGCTGCAGTCGCACGATTGGCCGGGCAACGTCCGGCAGCTGCGCAACAATGTCGAACGGCTGATGATCCTGGCCGGCGGCGAGCCCGATGCGACCATCACCGCCTCGATGCTGCCGCAGGACGTCGGCTCGATGGTGCCGGCGATGCCCAACGGCAACGGCGGCGAGCACCTGATGAGTCTCGCCTTGCGCGAGGCGCGCGAAGTGTTCGAGCGCGAATATCTGTTGGCGCAGATCAACCGTTTCGGCGGCAACATTTCGCGCACCGCCGAATTCGTCGGCATGGAGCGCTCGGCGCTGCATCGCAAGCTCAAGGCGCTGGGGATTGACTGAGCAGGAATCAGGAAACAGGAGTCAGGGATCAGCTACCATGCGGCTTTGTTCCTGACCCGGTCAACCTGATGCCCGATTACTGATCCCTGACACCCGATGTCCCGAATAGCTTACGTCAACGGCCGCTACCTGCCGTTCCGCGACGCCAAGGTCCATGTCGAGGACCGCGGCTATCAGTTCGCCGACGGCGTCTACGAGGTCTGTGAAGTTCGCGGCGGACGCTTGATCGACGAGCGGCGCCATATCGAACGGCTCCAGCGCTCGCTTGGCGAAGTGCGCATCCGTCAGCCGATGTCGACCAGGGCGCTCGGCGTCATCCTGCGTGAGGTCGTGGCGCGCAACCGGCTGCGCTACGGTCTCGTCTATCTGCAGATCACCCGCGGCGTAGCGCGGCGCGACCATGCTTTTCCGTCGCCGGAGGTGGCGCCGAGCGTGGTGGTGACGGGACGCCGTCTCGATCTCGCGCGCAACGAAGCGCTCGCCGCGCGCGGCATCGCCGTAATCAGCGTACCCGACAATCGCTGGGGCCGCGTCGACATCAAGACGGTCGGGCTATTGCCCAACGCGCTCGCCCGCCAGGCGGCGATCGAGCAGGGCGCCCGCGACGCCTGGTTCGTCGATAAGGATGGCGCCGTCACCGAGGCGACTTCGGCCAATGCCTGGATCGTCACCAAGGACGGCACGCTCGTGACGCGGCGCGCCGACCATTCGATCCTGCGCGGCATTACCCGGGCCGTGACTTTCGAGGCGGTCAAAGGGCAGGGGCTCAAGGTCGAGGAGCGCGCCTTCACGCTCGCCGAAGCCTTTGCGGCGCGCGAGGCCTTCATCACCTCGGCGACCCAGCTCGTGCTGCCGGTGGTGCGAATCGACGGCCGCGCCATCGGCGACGGCAAGCCGGGGCCGATCGCGACGGCGCTGCGCCGGGAATTCTACCGCTACGCCGAAGCGGGATAGCGCAGTTGCGCCAATACGATAGGGCTCCGCCTGCGCCTCAGCCCGGCGCAACCGCAATCGGCATTGTTACCAAACTGGGCTTGCATCGCCTGCCGCGCCGCCTTCTAATGGTCGAACCTTCGGGTCCGTCCGGCCCGGATGTCGGCGGGACGTGGCGCAAAGGGGACGAAAAGAAACGACCCGCGGAGCAGGGGCCCGCGGTACAAGAACGGAAACAACGGCCATGGCAGCCGACCGCGCACAAAACTTACAAGACACCTTCCTCAATCACGTCCGCAAAGCGAAAATTCCGCTCACCATCTTCCTGGTGAACGGCGTCAAGCTGCAGGGCGTGGTCACTTGGTTCGACAATTTCTGTGTCCTGCTGCGTCGTGATGGCCATTCGCAACTCGTCTACAAGCACGCCATCTCGACCATCATGCCGGGGCATCCGGTGCAGCTCTTCGAAGGCGCCGAGGAAGCACCGACCGGGGAAAAGGTCTGATTGGAGCCGCGCCGCCGCGACACGCGCTCTGACCTGCTCACCGCGAGCGGGGGCTCGGCGACCGGCCGCGCGCTGGTCATCGAGCCGGTGTTGCGCCGCGCCGCCGCTCACGGTGCGAAAGGCGAACGCACGCCCACCGCCAAGCTCGACGAAGCGGTCGGGCTTGCCCGCGCCATCGATCTCGACGTCGTTGAGGCCGGCATCGTCACCCTGAGTGCGCTGCGGCCGGCGACCTATCTCGGCAAAGGCAAGGTCGAGGAGATCGCCGGCCTCGTCAAAACGCTCGAAGCCGGCATCGTGGTGATGGATTGCGCGCTCTCGCCGGTGCAGCAGCGCAATCTGGAGAAGGCCTGGAGCGCCAAGGTCGTCGACCGCACCGGGCTGATCCTTGAAATCTTCGGCCGGCGCGCGCGCACCCGCGAGGGTGCGCTGCAGGTCGAGCACGCGCATCTGACCTACCAGAAGAGCCGGCTGGTGCGGTCCTGGACCCATCTCGAGCGCCAGCGCGGCGGCTTCGGCTTTCTCGGCGGTCCCGGCGAGACCCAGCTCGAGGCCGACCGCCGCATGATCGAAGAGCGCCTCGCCAGGATCGAGGCCGAGCTCGCCAAGGTCAAACGCACCCGCGAGCTGCATCGCGAGAGCCGCCGCCGCGTGCCGTATCCGATCGTGGCGCTGGTCGGCTACACCAATGCCGGCAAGTCGACGCTGTTCAACCGCATGACCCGCGCCAAGGTGTTGTCGGCCGACATGCTGTTCGCGACGCTCGATCCGACCTTGCGCGCGGTCGATCTGCCGCACGGCGCCCGCGTCATCCTGTCCGACACCGTCGGCTTCATCTCCGACCTGCCGACCATGCTGGTCGCGGCCTTCCGCGCCACCTTGGAGGAGGTGATCGAGGCCGACGTGATCCTGCACGTACGCGACGTCGCCCACGAGGACGCCGAGGCGCAATTGCACGACGTCGAAAATGTGCTGCATCAGCTCGGCATCGATCCGCACAATCCGAACGACAAGCGCACCCTGGTCGAGGTCTGGAACAAGATCGACCGGCTCGACGCCGAGGCGCGGGCGCGATTGCAAAATATCGCCGAACGCCGGCCGCCGCAGCAGCGGCCGGTGCTGGTGTCGGCCATCACCGGCGAGGGCATCGAGGCGCTGGCCGCAGCCATCGAGACGCGGCTGTCGGCCGGCCGCGTGCTGATCGAGCTTACGCTCGATCCGGCCGACGGCGCCGGCGTCAGCTGGCTGCACCGCCACACCGAGGTGCTGCACAAGGCGCTGGACGACGTGAGCGGCCGCATCGCCATGACGGTGCGTGCCGATCCGGATAAAGCCAACGCGGTGCGGGCGCGGTTTGCCGGCGCCGGGCACTGACCAATGACGATGCGCCTTCTCATCCTGCTGGTCGCGGTGATCGGCTGTTCCGCGTCCGCGCTTTGCGAACCGGCAACGCTGCGTTTCGGCCAGATTCCCTCGACTGCACGCGCGGTCAGCTCGCTTTATCTCTTTATCGCGAATAAGCAGGGCTTCTTTGCCCGCGAGAATATCGCCATCGAGACCGTGCAAATTGCCGGCGGCACCGGCAACATGGTGGCGGCGCTCGACCGCGGCGAGGTCGACGTGACGCAGACAGCGACGCCGTATCTCATTCAGGCGGTGCTGAAGGGCTCGCCGGCCGCAGCCATCGCCGGCACCACCGCCAACCCGATCTATAGCCTGATCGCCAAACCCAGCATCCAAAGCGTCGCTGGCCTCAAGGGTAAGCTGATCGGACTATCGCTGCCGATCGATACGATCTCGATCTCCATGCGCAAGCTGCTGGCGCTCAAAGGGCTCGGCGATGCCGATTATCGCGTCAAGGAACTGGTCGGCACGCCGCTGCGCGCCGCGTGCCTGAAAGGCGGCGAGTGCGACGCGGTCCCGCTCGGCCAGCCCGAGGATCTGATCGCTATCAAGGACGGCTATCGCCGGCTTGGCCTCTCCACCGAGGCGGTCGCGTCGTTTCAGTTCGAGGTGCTCGCGGCGCGACGCGACTATGCGCAAGCCCATGCCGATACCATGATCCGCTTCGTCCGCGCGCTGGCCGACGCGTTCCGCTTCATCCGCGATCCGGCCCATCGCGATGACGCGGTGAACGCCATCGTCGAGCTCACCGGCGCCCCCGCCGATATCGCCCGCGCAACGCTTGCGCTCTACCTCGATCCGGACCGCGGTGTGCTGCCGCGCCAGGCCGAGATCGACCTGAAAGGCCTGCAGCAGGTCATCGCGTTCATGGGCGAGGGCGGCACGATCAAGCCGCCGCTGCCAGGGCCGGAGCAATTCGTCGACCGGCAATATCTTCGCGCCGCAGGGATAGAGTAGGGCGCGATCACTCGCTCGCCTTCGCCTCGTCCCACAAGGCGTCCATCTCGGCGAGTGTGGCGTCCTGCGGCTTCTTCCCGCGCGCGGCCAGCGCCTTTTCGATGGCGCCGAAGCGGCGCTCGAATTTGGCGTTGGTCTGCCGCAGCACGGCCTCCGGATCGGCGTTGAGATGGCGCGCCAGATTGACTGCGGCAAAGAGGAGATCGCCGACCTCGCCCGCCGCATGGGCTTGGTCGCCGTCGACCGCGGCCTGGATTTCGTCCGCCTCCTCGCGGATCTTGCTTAAGACCGCACGCGGATCGTTCCAATCGAAGCCGACCTTGCTGGCCTTGTCCTGTAGTTTCAGCGCGCGGGTTAGCGCCGGCAGCGCTACCGGCACGCCGGCGAGCGCGCCGGCCGGCTCCGGCTTGCCGCGCGCCGCTTTTTCTTCGGCCTTGATCCGCTCCCACAAGCCTTCGACGGTTCGCGGCGTTTGCGCGCCCACCTCGCCGAACACATGGGGGTGGCGGCGGATCAGCTTCGCCGTGATGGCCTCGACCACGTCGCCGAAATCGAAGGCTTGCTGCTCCTGCGCCATGCGGGCGTGGAACACGACCTGAAGGAGGAGATCGCCCAATTCGTCCTTCAGGTCGGCGAGATCGTTGCGGGCGATGGCGTCGGCGACCTCGTAGGCCTCTGCGATGGTGTACGGCGCGATGGTCGCGAAATTCTGCTCGAGATCCCACGGACAGCCGGTCTTGGGCGTGCGCAGTGCCGCCATGATGTCGAGCAGGCGGCCGATATCGCGGGCAGGGGTGAAGGCGGCAGTCGTGTCGGATGCTTTTTTGGCAACGGTCATGGCAGGGTTCCGCGAGAACGCGCGGACCCTATCAGACCGCAGCCGAAGCTGCGACAGCGGCGGCTGCGTTACGCCGGTAGACGGCCTTCAATCCCCGGATTTTTGCGCGCCGCGGCTCGCTTCGAACAGGAACCAGGTGCGTCGTTCCGCCTCGTCGATGAAATTCTCCAAAAAGCTCGCGGTGGCGACGTCGTCGTGCTTTTCCGCAAGCTCATGGCATTCGCGCATCGACGCGGCGATCGCCTTGTTGTCGTTCATCAGCTCGCGCAGCATGTCGTGCGCCGGCACGAAGCTTTCGTCGTTGTCCGCGATGCTTTGCAGCTGCGAAACCTGCCCGATCGAGCGCAGCGTGGTGCCGCCGATCTTGCGCACGCGCTCGGCGATCACGTCGGTCGAGGCGAAGATCTGCTCGGACTGCTCGTCGAGCAGCAGATGATAGTCGCGAAAATGCGGCCCGCTGACGTGCCAATGGAAATTCTTGGTCTTCAGGTAAAGCGCGAAAGCATCGGCCAGGATGCGATTGAGCCTGTCCGACAGCGCGCGGACGGCGTCGTCGGCGAGGTCGGTCGGCGTTTCAAGGGCAGGGGCCACCTTGCGGCGCGTGTCGAGGGCGCGGACTTTGTTCACGGCATCACCTTGCGGGTTGGAGGGCAAACGGCAACGGCCGCCGGGCTCGGACTGCCGAGGAGCCGGGCGGACTTGCCAAAGAACGCCGCCGTGCCGACTTAGGTTCCAGCCAGGGCGGGCGCCCTGACGCAGACTTGGAGCGATCGATGCCGGGATCGGCCTATGTCAAAGCCGCGCTGTTCGTCGTCCTTTGTGCCGTCGCGCTGTTTTACCCGGCCGGCACCATCGCTATTGCCGGTTTCTGGGTTTACGTCGGCATTTTCGCCGCGGTGATGGCGGCGTCATTTGCGCTGCTCGACCCCGAATTGCTGCGCGAGCGCATGCGCCCGGGCGGCCAGCGCCCGCCGGCTTCGCTGCGCATCTTTACCGCCGTGATGGTGCTGCACTGGATCGTCGCCGGCCTCGACCGCGGACACTGGCATTGGAGCGACGCCGTGCCGGCCTGGCTGCAAGCCTTGAGCCTGCTTGCGGTCGCGGCCGGCTATGGCCTGGCGCTCTGGGCCATGCGGGTCAACCGGTTCTTCTCGTCGGTGGTGCGCATCCAGTCCGACCGCGGCCAATACGTGGTGACCACCGGGCCGTACGCCGTCATCCGCCATCCGGGCTATCTCGCCGGCATCGTCATTGTCGTTGCGAGCGGCATCGCGCTCGGCTCGTGGCTCGCCGCCGCGATCCTGATCGCGTTCAGCCTGCCGTTTCTCTTGTACCGGGCGATCACCGAGGACCACATGCTGCAGGCCGCGCTGCCGGGCTACCGCGACTACGCCGCGCGGGTGCGCTGGCGCATCGTGCCGGGCGTTTGGTGAACGCAAGCAAGGCTTTGCGCGGGCCGGCAAAACCGGGCTCTCAATGCCTGATTCGCATAAGACATATTATGGAACTAGTTCGTGAAACCCAATGAATTCAGGCTTATTCGCCAAGGCTCACACTCAACCCGTCATAAGCCGGCTCGACGTGGGGCGGCAGCTGCGCCTTGAGCTCAGCGTAGTCGAGATCCGCGTGCAGGTTGGTCAAAATCGCCCGGCGCGGTTTTAGGCGCTCGATCCAGGCCAGCGCGTCGGCGAGGCAGAAATGGCTCGGGTGCGGCCGATAGCGCAGCGCATCGACGATCCAAACCTCGAGGCCGTCGAGCGCCGACGCGCTTTGGTCCGGCATGCCCGAGAGGTCGCAGGAATAGGCGAGGCCGCCGAAGCGATAGCCCAGCGACGCGATATCGCCGTGGGCCTGCTCGAACGGCAGCGCCGCGATCGTGCCGCCCTGCCCGTGCACTTCAACCGGCTCGTCGGCGCTCAAGCGGTGCTCGCGCAGGATCGGCGGGTATTCGCTGCCCGGCGGCGAGGCGAAGCAATAGCCGAAGCGGCTACGCATCGACGCGCTGGTATATTCGTCGAGATAGACGTCGATCGGGCGGCGCTGCTTGATGAAGAGCGACCGTAAGTCGTCGACGCCATGGGTGTGGTCGGCATGCTCGTGGGTATAGAGCACGGCATCGAGCCGATCGACCTCGGCGTCGATGAGCTGCTCGCGCAAGTCCGGCGAGGTGTCGACCAGGACACGGGTGACCCCCTCCCGTCCCTCCCCCGCTTGCGGGGGAGGGCTAGGGTGGGGGCGGCGCTCGACCAGGAGCGAGGTGCGCCGCCGCCGGTTTTTCGGATTCTTCGGATCGCAGGCGCCCCAGCCGAGCGCCGGCCGCGGCACCCCGCCCGACGAGCCGCAGCCGAGAATGGTGAATTTCAGGGTCATGGTTTTCGGCGGGGATTTGGGCGGCGGCAGGCGGCGCGGTCAAGCTTTTGCAAATTGCATAAAATTGTCGGCATCGGCGGCCGCGGCTGCGCCCCCGGGACGCGGCACTTTGGCGAACAGGCGGAAGAAGTTGTCCGTGGTCTGCCGCGCGACGGCGTCGAAGGAGACGCCTCGCGTCTCCGCAAGCACGTTTGCGGTCTCGACCACGAACGCCGGCTCGTTGCGCTTGCCGCGATATTTGCCGGGCGCCAGATACGGCGCGTCGGTCTCGACCAGGATGCGGTCGGCCGGCAGCGCTGCTGCGATCTCACGCAACGCCGCAGAGTTCTTGAACGTCAGAATCCCGGTGAAGGAAATGAAGAGGCCGAGCGCAATGGCGCGGCGGGCAAGCTCAGGTCCGCCGGTGAAACAGTGCAGCACGGCGGGGAAGGCCCCCTTCCCCGTTTCTTCCTCCAGGATGCGCGCCATATCGGCATCGGCATCGCGCGAATGAATGACCAGCGGCAATCCGGTCTCGCGGGCCGCCGCGATATGATTGCGGAAACCGCGCGCCTGCGCGTCGCGCGGCGCGTTGTCGTAATGGTAGTCGAGCCCGGCCTCGCCGATGGCGACCACTTTCGCATGCTTCGTGCACGCGACCAGGTCGGCCACGCTCACGTCCAGCTCTTCGTGGGCGTAGTGCGGGTGCGTGCCGACCGAGCAGAACACGTCCGAAAACCGCTCGGCGATCGCCAACACCTCGCCGTGGCGCTTGACGCGTGTCGAGATGGTCACCATGCGGGCAATACCCGCCGCGCGGGCTCGCGCAACCACGTCATCGAGCCCGGCGGCGAAGTCGGGAAAATCGAGATGGCAATGGCTATCGATCAGCATCGCTACTGTGCCGCCCCGGCTCGACATAACGCGGAAACACCGGTGCCGGTGCCGGCAGTTTTGCGCCCGCGGCGATGCGGTGCTGGCCGCCGAGAAACGCGAAATCGCGCTCGGCGGCGGGCACGGCCAGAAGATCAAGCAGCTTGGCCGCGGACCCCGGCATGAACGGCTGCGCCAAAATCGCGACCTGCCGCAGCACTTCGGCGGTGACATAGAGCACGGTGCCCTGCCGCGCCGGATCGGTCTTGGCCAAGGCCCAGGGCGCCTCGCCGGCAAAGTAGCGGTTGGCGTCGGCCACCACCGCCCACACCGCATTGAGCACCTGGTGCAGCTGCTGCGTCGCCATGGCATCGCGCGCTTTGCCGATCATGGCGTCGGCGGCGCCCAGGATCGCCTGGTCGTTGGCGGAGAACGCGCCCGGCTGCGGCAGCGCGCCGCCCAAGCCACGCGCCACCATGGTCAACGAGCGTTGCGCCAGATTGCCGAGATCGTTGGCGAGATCGGCGTTGATGCGATTGACGATGGCATCGTGGCTGTAGTTGCCGTCCTGGCCGAACGGCACCTCGCGCAACAGAAAATAGCGCAACGGATCGACGCCGTAGGCGTCGGCGAGCGCGAACGGATCGATCACGTTGCCGACCGACTTCGACATTTTCTCACCGCGGTTGAACAGAAAACCGTGGGAGAAAATCCGCCGCGGCACGGCGACCCCAGCCGACATCAAGAAGGCCGGCCAATAGACCGCGTGAAAGCGCACGATGTCCTTGCCGATGACGTGCAGATCGGCCGGCCAATATTTCTTGAATTTCGCAGAGTCCGTATCGGGATAGCCGACGGCGGTGATGTAATTTGTCAGCGCATCGACCCACACATACATGACGTGTTTGGGATCGCCCGGCACCGGCACGCCCCAGTCGAACGTGGTGCGCGAGATCGACAGATCCTGCAGGCCGCCGCGCACGAAGCTCGCGACCTCGTTGAGCCGTTCCTTGGGCAGCACGAAGTCCGGCACGTCGGCGTAGAGCCTGAGCAGCTTGTCGGCGTACTTCGAGAGGCGGAAGAAATAGCTCTCCTCCTCGACCCACTCGACCGGCGTGCCCTGCGGGCCGAGCCGCTGGCCCTTGTCGTCGAGACGCGTCTCGCTCTCGTCGTAATAGGCCTCGTCGCGCACCGAGTACCAGCCGGAATATTTGTCGAGATAAATATCGCCGGCCTTGGCCATGGCTTCCCAAATCGCTTCGGACGAGCGGTAATGGCGCGGCTCGGTGGTGCGGATGTAGTCGTCGTTCGAGGCATCGAGCTTCTGCGCCATGGCCTGGAAGCGCGGCACGTTGCGCGCCACGAGCTCCCGCGGCGTCAGCTTCTCGCGCGCCGCGGTCTGCAGCATCTTGATGCCGTGCTCGTCGGTGCCGGTGAGGAAGAACACGTCGCGGCCGTCGAGCCGCATGAAGCGGGCAATGGCGTCGGTCGCGATCAATTCGTAGGCGTGGCCGATATGCGGCGCGCCATTCGGATAGGCGATCGCGGTCGTGATGTAATAGGGCTTCCCCTTCCCAGACGGGGACGGGGACGGTGGCGGCGACACCGGCGCTGGTTTCGGCGCCAATTCCTGTTGCGGCTTGGGTGGCGGTAGCGGCCGGAGTTTCTCAATAGTCGGCCGCTTGAGTGCCCGCTTTTTAGCCGGCGCCTTTTTGCGAGGCGCCCCCGGGGACTTGGTCTGCTTGCGCTTCTCGGTGGAGGTAGGTGCCCTACTCTTTACCGGCCTACGCTTTTTCTTGGCAGGCGCAGTCCTCTTCGGCGCCTTGCGCTTCTTATTGCCAGTCCTCTTCGCTGTTTTGCGCTTCTTCTTAGCGCGCGCCAAAGCCTTAGCGCTCGGCTTCTTGCGCTTCGGGCGACTACGCTTTCGCCTTCGCCTTAACTTTGTGACCATATGGGCGCGGTGCTCAAAGACTTGGATGGCCGGGACAAGCCCGGCCATGACTCAGCAGTAGGTATCAACCGCGCGTGGCCTCGGCAAGCAAGCCGAACACCCCGAAAACCAGAGGCTTTCGCTCCAAATTGTAGGTTTCGGCGTCGCGCGCGGCCTCATTGATGCGCTCGGACGCCTCGGCTAGGCGATTGAGCCGGGCGAGCTCTTCGCCGCGGTCGCGGGCGAGGCGGCGCGACAGCCAGGCATTGATGGTGTCGAGAAAGGCGGCGAGCGGCTGCGGATCGGTGCCGGAAATCGCCTCGCCGAGCGCGTGCAGCGCGCCGCTGTCGAGCGCCGGCAATCGCTCGAGAAGGTCGAGGGCCTGTTGGCGCAATTCCAGCGCGTCACCGTCGAGAAGGTTCAGCGCGCGGGCGACGCTGCCTTCCGCCGCCGTTGCGGCCGCAACGATGTCGGGGTCGATCGGCGACGTTTCGGTAGCGGCGGCGACCGCCGCGGCGACGTCAGTCTCGGCGAGCGGGCGCAGCGTGACGATGCGGCAGCGCGAACGCAGCGTCGCCGGCACCCGCGCCGCCGAATGACTGACCAGCAGCAGCAGCGCGCGCTGCGGCGGCTCCTCCAAGACTTTGAGCAGCGCATTGGCACCGGAGCGGTTGAGCTCGTCGACGGCATCGACAATGGCGATGCGCCAGCCGCCCTCGCCCGCGGTCGAGCCGAAGAACGACACGGTGCGGCGCACGTCGTCGACGGCGATCTGCTGACGCAGCACGCCCTTCTCGTTTGGGGTGCGCTCGAGGATGAGCAGGTCGCCCTGGGCCTGGGCGGCGATGCGCCGCGCCACCGGATGATCCGGATCGACGGCAAGCGAAGTGGCCGCGGTCACGTCCGGCGCTTGCGGATCGGGATGGGCCAGCACAAAGCGCGCCAGACGGTAGGCCAGCGTCGCCTTGCCGATACCCTTGGGCCCAACGATCAGGAAGGCATGCGGGATGCGGCATGAGCGATAGGCCGCGAGCAGCGCCGCCTCGGCATCGGCGTGGCCGAACAGCACGTTGGTCGCGCGCGGCTGCGGCGCTTCGGTATCTTCGTCGGCCTGCGGGCTCATTGGCGCCAACTCACGACGCTGCCGGCTGCTCGGCGAGCGCCATCGGCGCAGTCGCCGGATCGAGCCGCGCTTGCACCGCATCCCAAATCCGCTTGGCGACGTCCATGCGGGGCACGGTGGTGTCGACGACGACGCAGCGCTCCGGTTCCTCGGCGGCGAGCGCCAGAAACGCCTGGCGCAGCTTGTCATGAAACTCCACGCCCTCGGCTTCGAACCGGTCCGGCGCGCCGTCGCCGCGGCGCTTGGCCGAGCGCTCCCGCGCCACCTCGACCGGCACGTCGAGCACGAAGGTCAGGTCGGGCGCGAGGTCGCCGATGGAGACGCGCTCCAGCCCGCGGATCAGCCGCCGGTCGACATTGCCCAGCGCGCCTTGATAGACGCGGGTGGAGTCGGCGAAGCGGTCGCAGACCACCCATTTGCCGGCGGCGAGCGCCGGCTCGATGGTGCAGCGAACGTGATCCTCGCGCGCGGCGGCAAACAGCATCGCCTCGGCCTCCGCGCCTAACGGCTTGGCCGCACCGGAGAGAAGCACATGGCGGATGATTTCAGCCCCCGGCGAGCCGCCGGGCTCGCGGGTCAGCAACACGCTAAGGCCGAGGGATTCGAGCTTGTTGGCCAGCAGCGCGGCTTGCGTCGATTTGCCGGTGCCCTCACCGCCCTCGAATGTGATGAACTTGCCGCGCATCTTCAGCCGTTCGCCGCCGGATAATTATATTGATATCAGATATTTATTGGCACTTCCGTATGTAAACAATGAGAGCATCGGAGAGGTCCGTCCATAACCCCTCTCCTACCCTGTACACGAAATCCGCGGAAAAAGCGGCGGGCTCAGAGCTTGTTCACGCCGGCGCGAAACAGCCCGATCATCAGCTCGGTGGCGCCGTCCATGGCGCGTTGCGACATGGTGCCCTTGCCGACGTCCTCGGCAGCGGACAGCGGCGCTTCGAGCGCCAGATTCTCGCCGCGATAGACCATGAGCTTGCCAATCGGCTGGCCCTTGGTCACCGGCGCCGGCACCGGCCCGGTATAGATGATGCGCGCGATCAGCCGGTCGTTGGAATTGCGCGGCATCATCACCTTGATGAGGCCGGGGGCCAGCAGAGGCACGTAGCTGCGATCGCCGCCGAACAC
>Ga0335081_10006110_pt1 | contig 19124 bp, 14 predicted proteins | sample Lox_Sample_35_FD_206713 | JGI IMG/M metagenome (GOLD analysis project Ga0335081, IMG submission 206713) | Soil microbial communities from Loxahatchee National Wildlife Refuge, Florida, United States - Lox_Sample_3.5 | ecosystem: Environmental > Terrestrial > Soil > Wetlands | place: USA...
CGCGGCGGCGTCCTTTTCCTTGACAATGGCGGTGTGGCCGAAGAATCGGCCCAGCCCGGAGCGATCGATCTTCAGCTTCTGCTCTTCCGGGTGTCCCTTGGTGAACAGTGTCAGGTCGTGGCGCGGGGCGAGATACTCCAGAGTTTCGGCGACACCTTCGATGACTTCCATGGGGCATTCGAGGATCCGCTCCGCGAATCCCATGACGATCTTCAAATCCTCCTCGCGGACCTCGCGCTCGGCGAGATGCTCGTAGCATTGCCGCAGGTTTCGCGCGAAATTCAACGTGCCGTAGCCGTGGATGCGCGCGTTGGCGGCTTCAATCTCGTCGAGCACGGTTCGGACCTCGGGTGGCGGCATGGACGAGTGATCGAGGAACTCGACGAACTCGTCGAAAGCGCGCTCGAAGTAGATATTGTTCTCCCAGAGCGTGTCGTCCGCATCAATGATCAGGAATTGTCGCATTATCGGGCAGGCCTGGGAGCCAGGTGGAATGGGATCTCGAACACCGCATCCACTTCGATGGGGGAGCCGTCATAGACGGCGGGTTGGAAGATCCACTGCGCCAGAGCCTCCTCGGCGCTGTGATCGAGCCGGTCGTCCAGATGGCGCACCAGCGCGACGGAATCCACGCGGCCGTCCTTGCGGATGATGGCAAACAGCCTGACGACGCCCTCCACCTTCTCCTCAACCGCCGCGGCGATGTACTTGGGGTCGACCTTACGGAGCGGAACGGGAGGATGAATCTCGTGGGCCGGATTTCCCGGCTCGGGATTATGGTCGGCGAACCAGACCATCCAGCTCCCTGAATAGCTCGTGATGTTGGGCATCTGGATGGCGATCGTGTAGATGGCGCGGCCATCCAGCCGCGGATCGGGTGCGCTGGAAACGCGGGCGGCATGCGGCGCGGCCGGCGCGCCCGGCAAACGCGGCGCGGCACCAGGAGCGGCACTGAGGGCGGCGCGGGCGGCTGCCAGCAGATTCTCACGCGAGGTGGGCGAGGCGTTGGCCACCAGGGTCGGCTGATCGTCCTTGGCTCCGCCGCGCACCAGCAACCCGGGAACCACAATGGTGGTACTGCCGTCGGCGCCATCGCCGCCTTTGGGACGGATTTCCGGTCCCGCGGAGAATCCGGCTTTGCGAGAGCCTGGAGGGGTGGGGAAGTCCGGCGCCTTTACGGGATTCATCCCAACGATCGCCAGAGCGGCTTCGGGTTCGGCGGGAGCCGGGGCGGCGTCCACGTCTGGAGCGGCCGGCAGATCCGCCGTGGGCGCGGGGGCGTGCCATTTCGACGGAGGAGGGGTGAAGGCCCGGTGGGGCGCGCGCGGGTCGGGAGTGGCCAAGGCCAAGTCGTGCGCTTGGACGGCAGCGGTGACGCCGGGTGCGTCGGGAAGCGGGGCGGGCGATTGGGCCTGGGGTTTGGCCGCGGGAGGAGGCCGGAAGGCGCGCCGCGGCGCTCTCGGGTCGGCGGCCAGTTTCAGATCTTTGCCGGTTACGGCGGCGGTGATCGCGGGCGCATCGGGAAGCGCGGCGGGCGTCGCTTCCTGGGGCTTACGGGCCGGAGGCGGCGTGAATGCCTTGGGGTCGGCCTTGCGGACACGGTTTTCGAACGGAAGGCGGGTGGCTCCGACCGGCGGCGTGACGCGGGGAGCTTCGGGAAGGGGGGCGGTGATGCCGGCTACGTGTTTCTCGGCAGGCGCGGTGAACGGCTTGACCGGCCTCGGAGCCGGCACGACCACGTTGGGCAGCGGCAGCGGGTCGGGATTCCTGATCTCTGGCGCGGGCATGGAAATCATCTGGCGAGGACCGCGGATATCCTTGGCCCCGGCGACGATCGTCTGGTCGAACTTCTCACGGGCTCGCGGAGGCTTCTGGTTATGGCGATCGCCCGGACCGATATCCGGCAGACGATCGCGGACGCTATACCAGACGATGTGTTTTTCGTGCGGCTGGATCTCCTGTTCGTACAGTGACCGCGGCGACGGGGCCTTGGGCGGGGAGAGCGCCACCCACGCCAGAAGGAAGCCGTGAATCCAACCCGAAGCCACGAAAGGCATCGAGCTTCTGACTGGCTCGCTCTTTTTCTGGAGGAAGTTCATGGCTTCACAACCACGCCCCAGCGGGCACCGTTATAACCCCGCGGGTTTGCCCCCAAATCCATTGGTGGGCGCCAGTTCGCTCATGCGTTTGATGGTCCGCTGCTTCGGAACATACTCCGTCAGGTAATGATTCAACTGCTTGAGACGGCCGGTTTCGGAGCGCTGGCGCAAAAGTGCGTGTAGAAAATCGAGGTCGGGCAAGTCTTGCGCGAGTTGGAAGCTGAGCTGGCGGTCCTGGAGGTCGGGCTCGCTGCGTTCGCGGCTGGAGCCCAGGTCGCTGAAAGCCTGGTAGTTGGTGAGCGCCTGATCGCGCAGTTCGTCGGGAGCCGGCGCAAAATCATCGTCATCAAAGAAGCTCACCTCACCTTGGAGGTAGGCCTCCTCCTCGTTCAGGGCTACAATTTCAAATCGCCGCTGGCCACGGGTGAGGATGTCCATGCGTCCGTCGGGATAAGTCTCCAGCACTTTCTCGACCATCACCGTGCATCCGGCGTTGACGATTCCGTTGTCCTTGGCCAGCACCACGCCAAATTCGGATTTGTCCCGGATCGCTTTCCCGACCATCTCTTTGTACCGTTCTTCGAAGATATGGAGCGGCAGGCGGGTCCGGGGGAAGACCACGACCCGGAGCGGGAAGAGCGGGATAAGCCCCGAAGGCATGGTACCATTATGGCGTTTCAACCAAATACGGGCAATCCGGGTACTGGGCGTCCGGGGATTGGGAACGCTTGGGCGCCCGGGCGTATTTCGCTGACCTGTTTTCCAGATGAGGATCGACGGAAAAGTAGTGCTCATCACCGGGGCTTCCGAGGGGATCGGTGCGGCGTGTGCAGGCGAATTCGCCCGCTATGGTGCGAGGCTGTCACTCACAGCGCGGTCCGAAGCGGGACTGCGTCGGGCAGCCGGGGACTCCGGACTGGTGACCCCGGGAGATCTGACCAGCGAGGAAACGCGCCGCCGTGTGGTGGAGCGCACCCTGGAGCGCTACGGGACGATCGACATCCTGATTAACAATGCGGGGATAGGTTTCTATCTGCCGTCCTGGAGCGCGCCCATGGAGGTGGCTCGTGGGTTGATGGAGCTGAACTTCTTTGCATTACTGGGCATGACGCAACTGGTGGTGCCGCATATGCGGGAGCAACGTTCCGGGGTGATCGTGAACATCAGCTCGATTGGGGGCAAGCTCACGCTGCCCTGGATGACGCTCTACAGCGCGTCGAAGTATGCCGTGAACTCGCTGACCGAAGGGTTGCGCATGGAATTGCGGCGCGATAATGTCAAGACCATGCTGGTCTGTCCGGGCTACGTAAAGACTGGATTTCAGCAGCACGTGACGGCGGGACGCGCGCCGGACAGGCTGGTGCGTTCACGGCGCATGGCGATCACTGCCGAACGGTGCGCGCTGGATATCCGGCGCGGCGTCGAGCGTGAGGCGCGCACGATCGTGACCCCGGCGGCGGGCTGGATTCTGGCGGCTGCGGCGCGACTGTTCCCGTCCCTGGTGGAGGCCCGCATGGCGGCCATGATCGAAACCGCATGAACCTGAAACTCAAACGCACTCCCGGAATATACGTAGTGGGCTTCATGGCCTCCGGCAAGTCCACGGTGGGACGCCATCTGGCTCACAGGCTGGGCTGGAATTTCTTCGATACCGACCACGAGATCGAATCGGCCGAGAAGGTCACGATCGCGGAGATTTTCACGACGCGCGGAGAGGCGGAGTTCCGGCGCATCGAAACGGACGTCATCCGGCAGCATGTTCGCTGGATCGAGCGCGGCCGGCCGGCGGTGGTGGCGGTGGGCGGCGGCGCGTTTGCCGAGCCCGCGAGCCGGGCGCTATTGCAAGACAATGGGCTGGCGGTGTGGCTGGATTGCCCGTTTGAAGTCGTGAAACGGCGGCTGGGCGACGGATCGACGCGCCCGCTGGCGCAGGATCCGGAGAAGTTCGCCGCGCTCTTCCAGTCACGGCGTGCGGCCTACAGCCTCGCGGACATCCAGATTCCGATCGAGAGCGACGATCCGGAGGTCACGGTGGCGGCGATCGTGCGGCACCCGCTCTTTCAATAACGGACCAACGGTGGCCAAAGTACGAGCGCGAACCAAATTGAAACCTGCGACGCTTCGCAAGCAGGCGCTGGCGATTTTCCGCGCCGCGCTGGCTGCGGCAGACCCGGCGAAGGCCGTGGCGCGGCGGCTCGAAGAGTTGGATGTTTCCCGGTTTCGGAACATCTACGTGGTGGGCGCCGGGAAGGCGGGTGCATCGATGGCGCAGGCCGCCGAACGGATCCTGGGCCGGCGGATCACCGCAGGATTGATTAATGTCAAGGACGGGCACGTCGCCAAACTGCGCCGCATCGAATTGAACGAATGCGGCCACCCGATTCCCGACGAGAGAGGCGTGGCGGGCGCCGAGCGGATTGCCGCCATGGCCTCGGCCGCCGGGAAGGACGATCTGGTGATCTGCCTGATTTCGGGTGGCGGCTCGGCACTGCTGCCCTTGCCTACAGCGCCCGTCACGCTGGCGGAGAAACAATCCGTCACCCGGCTGTTGCTGGCTTGCGGGGCGGACATTCACGAGATCAATGCGGTCCGAAAACACATTTCGCAGATTAAAGGCGGGCAACTGGCGCGGCTGGCCTCGCCGGCGACCGTGGAAGCGCTGCTGCTTTCCGATGTGATCGGCGACAACCTGGATGTGATCGGTTCCGGGCCCACCGCGCCCGATGCCTCTACCTATGCCGATGTGGTGCGGATCCTCGAGAAATATGGGATCGCCGGAAAGGTCCCGGCGAGCGTCCACGAGCGAATTGAACAGGGCCTGCTGGGGGAAGTTTCGGAAACTCCCAAGCCCGGGGACGAGGTTTTTCGTCACGTCTGCAATTCCATTGTCGGCAGCAACCGCCTGGCGCTCGACCAGGCGGCCGCGCGCGCCCGCGAACTCGGCTTTCGCACCCTGGTGCTGGCCAGCGAGGTGCAGGGTGAGACACGGGAGATTGCCCGGATGCATTCGGCCATCGCGCGCGAGGTGGTGCTCGCCTCCCAGCCTTTGAACCCGCCGGCGTGCCTGATTACCGGCGGTGAGACCACGGTGACGATCAAGGGACCGGGGTTGGGCGGCCGGAATCAGGAGTTCGTGCTGGCGGCGGCCATCGACATCGCAGGATTGCCGAACGTGGTGGTTTTCAGCGCCGGCACGGATGGCACGGATGGCCCCACGAACGCCGCCGGGGCGATTGCCGACGGAGATACGCTCGGGCGAGGCCCCGAGGCGCGGAGATTTCTGGACGCCAATGACTCTTATCGATACTTCGAAGCTCTGGGTGACCTGGTAATCACCGGCCCGACCAACACCAACGTCATGGATGTAAGGCTCGTGCTGGTAGGATAGGGCTGTGAGTTTCTGGCGCCGGGAAGTAATCCAGTTCGCCCTCAGCCGTGAAACGAGCCTCCAGATCACGGAGCAGAAGGCGTGGATCGCGCGAGAGCCTGGGAATGCGCGTCCTTACTATAACCTTGCGCAGTTGTACCGCATCGAAGGCCGGCAGGACGAGGCTCTTGGACTGCTGTTGGAGGCAGTCCGTCTGGACGGGGAACTGGCGGAAGCACACGTGGCGTTGGCCGAAATCTATGCGTTGCGGGAAGACTTCGCGGCGGCTTGGCGTCACGCGAGGCAGGCCGAGCGGAGCGGAGTGCGGGCTGCATCCGATCTGTTGACCAGGCACTGCATCCCCGAATGAGCTATAAAGTCCCGGCGCCGTTTGGTCGATCAACAGGTGACGAGTATGTTGAGCCACCTGTTGATTGCCTTGCTTTCGGTTCCTGCCGCGCCGGCGGCGGCCGGTGGGGAAACTGCGGTTCCCCTGTTCTTCATCTCCAACGAGGGACAGTCTCTTTCCGGCGTACGATTCGTGGCGCAGGGTGTGGGATTGACGGCCTACTTCTCGGCTGGTGAGGCAGTCTTTCGCGCCGGCGATCAGTCCGTGCGGATGCGGATGATCGGCGCCAGCGCGTCGGCGGAGATCGCAGGCACGGGTCCACTGGCGGGGCGGGCGAACTTTCTGACAGGCGAGCCGGACCAATGGCGTGTGGGTGTCACGCTGTACCGGTCGATCGTTTACCGGCAGTTGTATCCGGGGATCGACATGCTTTATGGTGCCAACGGGCGGGACCTGAAGTCCGAGTTTGTGGTGGCGCCGGGCGCGGATCCCGGTCAGATCCGGCTACAGTACGGGGGCGGTGGAGAAGTACGCATCGGGGATCGCGGCGAGCTGGTCATCCCATTGAATGGAAGGGAGTTGCTAGAGCAGGCACCGCTTCTGTATCAGGAGCGCGAGGGTCACAGGGAGCTGGTGCCGGGGCGGTTTGTACTGGGGGCGGACGGCGCGGTTAGCTTCGACATCGCGGCCTATGATCGGACCCTGCCGCTGGTCATCGATCCGGTACTCTCGTACAGCACGTTGTTGGGCGGATCCAGCTCCGACGCGGCTACAGCGCTGGCGGTAGATTCCTCGGGAGCAGCTTACGTCGCCGGGCTTACCGCGTCTGTCAACTTTCCAACCGCCAACCCGGAACAGAATTTCAATGCGGGTGGAAATGACGTTTTCGTCGCCAAACTGAACCCGTCGGGGAGCGGGTTGATCTACTGCACGTACGTGGGCGGGAGCGCCGATGACCGCGCCTTCGGGATTGCGGTGGATGCGACCGGGTCGGCTTACGTCACCGGTTCGACCACATCTCAGAATTTTCCCGTGCGGAACGCGATGCAGTCGAGGCTCGCAGGTGCGAAAAATGCGTTCATCCTCAAGTTGAGTCCGGCCGGAAATAGCCTGATCTTCAGCACGTATCTGGGGGGCAATGCCTCCGACGCAGCCAACGGGATCGCGCTGGATGGTAGCCAGAACGTGTACGTGACTGGGGACACCACGTCCATCACGTTCCCCACCACCGGTTTGCAACGGGGAAATCGCGGAGGAATGGATGCGTTTGTCTCGAAGCTGAGCGCCGACGGCAGCCGGCTGGTTTACAGCACGTATCTGGGCGGGAGTGCGGACGATCACGGCGCGGCCATCGCAGTGGATGCGAGTGGCACGGCGTACATCACGGGATCGACGTACTCCGCGGATTTTCCTACCGCGGCGGCATCGCAGAGCAAGATTGGCGGCGGACAGGATGGGTTTGTGGCGCGGCTCAGTTCCGATGGCGGTTCGTTGTTGTTCGGCACGTTTCTGGGAGGCAGCGGCGGCTCGTTAGGGTACCCCGAGAGCGGCCAAGGGATTGCGCTGGATTCCCAGGGAAATGCGTATATCGCTGGTGTTACGAGTTCTTCGGATTTCCCGTTGCTTCATCCTCTGCAGGTGACACGCCGGGGTTCGTCGCCGGATGCCTTTGTGGCCAAGCTGACGGCGTCGGGTACGCTGTCTTACAGCACATATCTCGGGGGATCCGGTGTGGACATGGCGAATGCTGTGGCAGTGGACACGAGCGGCAGTGCCTACGTGGTGGGGCAGACCTTCTCGAGCGATCTGCCAGTGGTGAATGCTTACCAGGCGACGAGCGGCGGGGACTACGACGGGTTTGTTGCGAAGCTCGCTCCGACCGGCGATTCACTGGCCTTCCTGACGTACCTGGGCGGTGCCGGCTCCGACACGGCCACGGCGGTGGCTTTGGCTGCGAGCGGTGGGGTTTACGTTGCGGGTTGGACGCTTTCCTCGAATTTCCCGGCGGTTAACGGGTTTCAGACGATCAATTCCGGAAACTACGGCGCATTTGTCTCGAAGATCGCGCTGGGTGCGCCGCCGTCCACCGTGGGGGTGACGCCGAACTCGGGGACGGGCGCCTCGCAGACCTTCAGTCTTCAATTCTCGGACCCGGCTGGCGCATCGGATCTGACGACGGTCTCAGTGCTGATCAATTCCAGTCAGAGCGCTTCGGCCGGATGCCTGGTGACGTACACTCTGGCGACGAATGCGTTGGCGCTGTGGACGGATGCGGGCGCCGCCCCAGGAGGTTCGATCACGCCCGGAAGCGGGAGTCAGCAGAACAGCCAGTGTGTTTTGAGTGGCTCCGGATCGTCCCTGTCGATGGCTGGAACCGTGCTGACATTAAAGCTGGCCATCGCGTTCCAGCAATCGGCATTCAGCGGAATCAAGAACGTTTATCTACAGGCAAGCAACCCGTTTGGATCGAGCGGATGGCAGCAGCTCGGCGCGTGGACGGTGCCGGTCGGGCCGCCAACGCTCGTGTCAGTTACGCCGAGTTCGGGTAGCGGAAGCAGCCAGACGTTCACCTTCGTGTATTCGGACTCTCAGGGCTACGCGGCAATCTCGACGCTTCTCACGCTCGTTAACAGTTCGCTCTCTGGATCAGCCGGCTGCTACCTCCTCGATTACCCAGGCTCCAACACCTTCTACCTGGCGAATGACGCAGGAACAGCCTGGCTGGGACCGGTGGCATTGGGCAGTGCTGGAAGCCTGCAGAACAGCCAATGCACCGTTGACGCCGGGAGTTCGTCGGTCCTGGGCAGCGGGATGAATCTGACGGTGAACCTGGCTCTTAGTTTCAAGTCAGCCTTCACCGGGGCCAAGAACGTTTACATGGACGTTGCTTCTGCCGCAACCGGATTAGATTCCGGCTGGCAGCAGCGTGGGTCCTGGACCGTGCCGGCGGTTCCGCCGACGCCCGTTTCCGTTACGCCGAGTTCGGGTGGTGGAAGCAGCCACACATTCACCTTCGTGTATTCAGACTCTCAGGGCTACGCTGCCATAACGACGATTCTCACGCTCGTCAACACTTCGCTCTCAGGATCAGCCGGCTGCTATCTCCTGTATTACCCAGGCTCCAACGCCTTCTACCTGGCGAATGACGCAGTATCAGCCTGGCTGGGACCGGCGGCATTGGGCAGCCTTGGAAGCCTGCAGAACAGCCAGTGCACCGTTGACGCCGGAAATTCGTCGGTCTTGGGCAATGGGATGAACCTGACAGTGAACCTGGCTCTTAGTTTCAAGCCTGCCTTTGCCGGGGCCAAGAACGTCTACACAGATGTTGCTTCTGCCGCAACTGGATTAGATTCCGGGTGGAAACAGATCGGGGCGTGGACTGTGCCGGTCGGGCCGCCGACCCTTGTATCGGTTACGCCGAGTTCGGGTAGCGGAAGCAGCCAGACGTTCACCTTCGTATATTCGGACTCTCAGGGCTACGCTGCAATAACGGCCCTTCTCACGCTCGTCAACAGTTCGCTCTCAGGAACAGCCGGCTGCTATCTCCTGTATTACCCGGGCTCCAACGCCTTCTACGTAGCGAATGACGCTGGAACGGCCTGGCTGGGGCCGATGGCGCTGGGCAGCCCTGGAAGTCTGCAGAATAGTCAGTGCACCGTTGACGCCGGGAGTTCGTCGTTCCTGGGCAGCGGGATGAATCTGACGGTGAACCTGGCTGTTAGTTTCAAGCCTGCCTTCGCCGGGGCCAAGAACGTTTACATGGACGTTGCTTCCGCCGCAACCGGATTAGATTCCGGCTGGCAGCAGCTTGGGTCCTGGACTGTGCATTAGGCCCATATCCTCAATGAGTCGACGGCAATTGGAGTAAGTTCGTGGTGCCACGGCGACACTTCCTGAGGACAGGCACCCAGGCCCGCAGCCGAGGTGCGGAGCGCTGCCCCCCGCCAGAAAAAGACTGCGCGACATGCGCGAGCGTGCGAAAGAAAAAACTGAGACAATCGCAGGGCTGCGGCGACTACGGTCATTGAAAGAACCGCGCGGTCTGGCTCCTTCGACTGGCCGCCTTTGTATAAAAGAATGTGTGTCTTGGCAGGCACCTGTTGTGAGCCGGATGTGGGGTGTCTTTTCTTGGCTCAGTTCTGTTGTCGTGCTGTTGGCGTGCCACACGGTCCAGATATGCCACGATGGTTCGCAATCCGGGTATCCCCGCGATGGGAACTCCACTCCTCTTCTGAGCTGTCTCTCCGCGGGCTGGATACATACTTGCCACTCCGGCGCTTCAAACGGCAATGGTCCGACCGCATCAAAGTAGTCGAGCAGCCGCTCTTCCCTGGGTATCTCTTTGGGCGATTCTGCCTCGAAGATCGGATTCGGGTTTTGCAGGCACCGGGCGTTAAGCAAATTGTCGGCATTGGCAAGGTCCCGACCGCGATCAGCGACAGCGAGATCGAAAATCTCAAGGCGCTGGTCTCCTCTGGAAGTTTGCTCGTGCCGTGGCCGTATCTCTGCGCCGGTCAGCGAATTCGGATTGATCGCGGACCCTTGGCAGGGGTCGAGGGCTTCGTGGTGCGGGCCGAGCATGGAGAGCCCCGGATTGTCGTGTCGGTAAATCTGCTCCAGCGGTCCGTGGGAGCCGAGATCGACCGGGAATGTATTGGGGCGGCGCTGTAAATCCGTTGCCCCCACCGGAAGCGTCTTCCAGCGATTGCGGCCTTCGTTCACTCTACCTTGTGTGGGACGGACGCAGTTCAGGGTTTAGGGTTTCTGACTGCTTTTCCCTCTGGCGTAAGGATCACAGGGTGAAAGAGGGCAAAAGAAAAAATGCGGGACTCTAAAGAGAAAAATAGCTATCGTCGATACTACAGTTGTGAGCCGCCTGTAAAACCGAGAAAGCACAAACGTAAGCGTCGGGCAAAAAGCGGCAGGTTCTAGAACTCACGAATGTGACTGAATTGAAAACGGTCAGAATGGGGCTGGATTGGCGAAGCTATGTGCGGCCCGAGTCTGATCTGTGACTTGAAGCCGACGCGCTCGTCGGCTCCAGCACCGAGATCGCCTCGTCTGAAAGGTAAGGTGTCCTTTGCTCTTCCTCTTTTCGTTTCTTTTTTTGTCGTCGTCCGCTTTAGCGCAGCAATCGAACCGTCCCGTCCCCGAGGTCGCCGCCAACCTTCCCATGCAAGCCGTCGGCCTCAACGACTTGATCGCTGTTTCCGTGTACGACGCGCCGGAGTTGAGCCGTACGATCCGCGTCGGAGCCGACGGTTACATTCGCCTTCCCATGCTGAAACAGCGGGTCAAAGCCGACGGCCTCTACCCAGCGGATCTCGAGACCGCAATTGCTGCCGCCCTCCGACAAGAAGAGATCCTGGTCGATCCATTCGTCACCGTCACTATTGCCGAGTACCACAGTCGTCCGATCAGCGTCGCCGGGGCCGTCAGAATGCCACTCGTGTTCCAGGCCGAAAGCTCGATCACCCTGCTTGAGGCAATAGCTCGTGCGCAAGGACTGCGGGAGGACGCCGGCAGGGAGATCCTGGTCAGCCGTTCCCAGTCGGGTTCCGATGGTAAGTCGGTGATGCTCACGCGGCGAGTTTCCGTTCGCGGGCTTATCGACGACGCGAATCCCGACCTCAATCTGCAGCTCGTCGGGGGCGAGGAGATTCGCGTGCCTGAAGTCAGCCGAATCTATGTCATGGGCAACGTCAAGAAGCCTGGCGCCTTCGCCGTCCAGGACGGTTCCGATACGACGATCCTGCAGATACTCGCCCTCGCCGAAGGGCTCATGCCTTTTGCCGATAAGCAAGCCTATATCTATCGAAGGGAAGCCAGCGGTAACAAGAATGAGATCGCAGTTGCAATCGACAAGATCATGAAACGCCAGGCTCCGGATGTCACCCTGATGGCCAACGATATCCTCTACATCCCCGACAACCATGGGAAGCGGCTTGGCCTTGCCGCTCTTGAGAAGGCGCTCATGATCGGCACTTCCGCGGGAACCGCCTTGATCTACGCCACCAGGTTTTAGAGAGACGCCATGAACCAAGAGAAATCACTCGTCACCCTCGTCCCGCCAGAAACCCACGGCTCGGTTCCGGCGGTTTCGGAACACTTCGCGTTCCAGCCCTCCTACGCTCATATAGAGCCGGAACCCGAAGAAACAGCAGCCCCTCTGTCCCACTATCTCTGGATACTGCGGCGCCACAAATGGAGAATCCTGGCATTTGTCCTTGGTTGCGTCGCCGCCACGGTGGTGATCTCCTCGCGCCTCACCCCTATCTACGAATCCACGGCAACGATCGATATCGACCGCCAGGCCCCGGCCGGCGTGATTGGCCAGGATGCGGCACGCATGGCCCCCAACGACGCCGATCAGTTTCTCGCCACGCAGGTCAAGATCATCCAGTCGGATTCCGTCCTGCGACCTGTCGCTCACCGCTTCCGTCTCCCACTGGTCGAGGGCGGCGCCACCGCCTCTAATCTGCCGACCTCGCGCGCGCAAAATGCCCCCGTGGTTCTCAAAGATCTCAAGGTAGCACGCCCGCCCAATACTTATCTGCTGCTGATCAGCTACCGGTCACCCGACGCCGACCTCGCCGCCAACGTCGCCAACGGTATCGCCCAGAGCTATATCGAACATACCTATAACATTCGATTCCGCGCCTCGGCGGGGCTTTCCGCCTTTATGGAGAAGCAACTGGAGGAACTGAAGGCCCAGATGGAGCGGTCCTCCGCCGCCCTCGCCCAATTCGAAAAGGACCTAAGTGTCATCAATCCGGAGGAGCGCACCAGCATCCTGTCGGCCCGACTGCTCCAGATCAATACCGAATTCACTAACGCGCAGGCGGATCGCGTGCGCAAACAGGCGGCATACAGTTCCGTGAAGAACGGTTCGCTTGAAGCCGCACAAGCATCCTCGCAAGGCGAGCAACTCCGCAAACTCGCGGATCGTCTCGATGAGTCGAGCGAAAAATTTGCCGTCGTCAAGACTCAGTACGGTGCCGGGCATCCGGAGTACAAGAAGGCTTACTCTCAAGTCGTCGAACTGGAGCGGCAGTTCGAGGTGCTGAAGGCCAACATCACTCAGCGTGTCAACGTCGAATACCAGGAAGCGGTCAGCCGGGAGAGTATGCTGCAACAAGCGGTAGCGGAGATCAAGACCGAGTTCGACCGCATCAACGCCCGCTCCTTCGAGTACAAGACTCTCAAACGGGAAGCCGACAGCGACAAGGGTCTCTACGAAGAACTGGTGCGCAAGATCAAGGAAGCTGGGATCAACTCAAGCTTCCAAAACAGCTCGATTCGTCTGGCCGATTCCGCTCGACCCGCTTTGAAGCCACTTTTTCCAGACCTGCGAATAAATGCGATTCTGGCGCTACTGTTCTCTACACTCTTGGGAATCGGCGCCGCGGTGCTGGCGGACGTCCTCGACACTACGATCCACGACCCCGACCAGATCCAGCGGGGTATGCGGACCGAGGTCCTTGGGTCGCTGCCGGTAGTGAAAGCCTGGCGTGGCCGCCTGCTCCCTATTAGTGACGAGGACAAGACTGGCGTCCTGGTCAAATCCGGCCGCCGCACGGATCAGGTTCGGGCGTTTGACGAGGCAGTTCGAACACTTCGGGACTCGATTCTCCTGTCCGACCTTAGCCGGCGCCCGCGGAGCCTCCTGATGACTTCCGCCACGCCTCGCGAAGGCAAAACCACGACCGCTACCTACCTTGCGGTCGCTCACAGCCTCCAAAAGCGAAAGACCCTGCTGATCGATGCCGACCTACGCCGTCCGAGCATTCACAAGCGCCTGGGACTCCCAAATGACCGGGGTCTCTCTTCGGTTGTGAACGGAGAAGCGGGGTGGAGCGAGCTGCTTCAGAAATCTTCTGCTTATCCGGACCTCGACATCTTACCAGCCGGACCTGCTTCCCGCCGGGCCGCGGACCGCCTCGGAACTGTTCTGGAAACGCTCTTGATGGAAGCGGAAACATCCTATGATCTGGTGGTTGTCGATGCCCCCCCGCTGCTCGGCTTCGCCGAGCCTCTCCAGATGGCCGCGGTGGTGGATGGTGTAGTGGTGGTTACCCTGGCAGGGCAGACCAACCGAAACGCCGTAGCGAGCGTCCTGACCAGCCTCAAGCGCCTGAAGGCCAACGTTATCGGTGTCGCGCTCAACGAAGTCCGTGAAGAGATGTCCGATCGCTATTACTACTACGGTTACCATGGCAAAGACTATAGCAAATACTACAAGCCGACCAGCTAATACACCGAGCAGCCAGAGCATTTACACGGACGGCTCCTACTTCGCCCTCACGGGTGGCACCTGGCACTTGGAAGACTCACCATTCAAAGCCCGGCAGGTGGCACGTATGTTAGCCCGTCACCCCGAGCTGCGGCTAGATACCATTTGTGAACTTGGCTGTGGCGCGGGTGGTGTCCTCGCAATGCTACAACGTGCTCTGCCGCCGGGAGTGGCCTTCACGGGATATGAGATCAGTCCACAGGCTTATTCCTTGTGTTCCCAGTTCGTGAACCCTAAGCTCAACTATATTCTAGGCGACGCCTTCGCTGATAATAGAACCTACGATCTCGCATTAGTGATAGATGTTGTTGAACATGTCGAAGACTGTTTTTCGTTTTTGAGGCGAGCAAAGTGCAAGGCCGGCCTGAAGGTTTATCATATCCCGTTGGACACCAGCATTAGGGCTCTGTTACAGGGATACAACCAATGGGATCGAGTCGGCCATATTCACCTCTTCACGATCGAGACGGCGCTCAAATCGATTGAGTATTCTGGACAGCGTGTGTTGGACTGGTTCCTCACGGACAACGCGCTGGGGCAGCCCAACAGAACCTTCCGTAGCCGTTTGGCGAATGCCGTTAAGGCACCGTGGAGAATATTGTGCGAGACGTCTCTCGCTCGAGTGGTTGGTGGATACTCAATCTTGATTCTTGCAGAGTAGCTCAGTAAGATCCAGGCGCGCATCTCTGAATGAGTAGCGGAAATCCGAGTGTCGCGAGCGGAGGAGCGGGAAGCTTGACGAGAACCTCGCAGGCGTCCCGAGGGTCGTGCCCTTCTGATGACTACGCTGGATGTCGCTGTACTTTTGAGAATCAGGCTATCGGAGCGTCAAGGTGGCATTGACCAATAGCCCGACAGTTGGCATGGAGGTCAAATTCGGGACCGCATCGTTTCGGACCCTGCGACTCAACTTCACCTGGACTGTCTTGGGGAACGCCCTGTACACGGCCACTCAGTGGGGAATCCTAGTGGTGGTGGCCCGGTTAGGCAACCCCGAAGCTGTGGGGCAATTCAGTCTCGGGCTGGCGATTACAACGCCTATTATGCTTTTTGCCGGTTTACAACTCCGGGCGGTTCAGGCCACGGACGCGCTTACTCAGTACAGATTCCAGGACTACGCGGGCCTCCGAATCGTGATGACAAGCGCCGGGGCTTCTGTGATTTTTGGCATCAGCGGCTTGTTCTACCGTGGGGATGCGGCCCTCGCGATCGCAGCCTTTGCCGTATCCAAGGGCATTGACTCGTTGAGTGATGTGGTCTACGGTTTCTGGCAACAGCATGAGCGGATGGATCTGATAGCCATCTCCCTGATCCTCCGCGGGTTGCTGTCTCTGATCGGCGCGACAATCGGTTTCGCAATGGTACACACTGTTTGGGCTGCAGTCTGCGGGATGGCGGCGGCCTGGGCCGTGGTTTTCATGGCGTTTGACGTGCGACGCGGGATTGTCCTGGCGAACGAATTGAACCAAGCTGTGTGGCCGCGATTCTCGGCTGGCCGAATGACGCGATTGATCCATCTTTCGATGCCTCTCGGTCTCGTCACTATGGTCCTCTCATTGAATTCCAGCGTGCCCCGTTACATGATTAGCCACTTTCGAAATGTCAGTGAACTTGGCGTTTTCTCTGCCCTTGGCTACATTATGATGGCGGGGACGATGGTCGTTGGGGCACTCGGGCAATCGGCGATTCCGCGGCTGTCTCTCTTTGCTGCCCAAGGCCGGACAAAGGAATTCCGCAGACTATCACTCCACCTGATCCTCATCGGAATGGCGCTGGGAATGTGCGGCGTGTTGGCAGCGTCGTTTTTTGGGGGACGGATCATTACGATGGTCTATGGACTCAAATATGCTCACAACGAGAGACTGTTCTTCTGGCTCACGGTCGCGGCGGCATCGGGCTACATGGCTTCGTTCTGCGGTTATAGTTTGACGGCCGCAAGGCAATTCCGGATTCAGATGCCTCTTTTCAGTTCCATTACACTGCTTACGATACTACTATCCTACGCGATGGTAAAGAAGGGCGGAGCGGTAGGTGTCGCGCAGGCGGCCGCCATCGTAGGATTCGTTCAGATGGCCGCTACTATGGTAGTCCTCTCTTCTACAAAGACTTGGAGGCTTACAAGTACTTCATGAAGGCCATTCGCGTTCTTCATGTCCTCGGAGCAATGAATCAGGGTGGCATCGAGACCTGGCTCATGCATGTACTGCGGCATCTCGACCGCAAAGCCTTTATCACCGATCTTCTCGTGCACACAAATGCGCCCGCGGCGTACGACAACGAGGTACTGGCGCTAGGGTCAAGGATCCTGCGGTGCCCATATGCAGGGAACCCTCTCTATTACGCGGGGCGGTTCCTCCAACTTGTCAGGGCCAATGGCCCCTTCGACGTCTTGCACAGCCACGTACATCAGTTCAGCGGCTTTGTATTGGCGCTCGGAAGGGCGGCCGGAATACCCGTACGTATCGCGCACAGCCATAACGATACCAGCGAACTCAACTCCCGGGCCAACTTGATCCGCGCGGCATATTTGGCAGCGTCGCGTTACCTCATTGACGCGAACTCTACGCATGGCCTTGCCGTCAGCAGGCCTGCTGCAGCCGCGCTCTTCGGAGCTGACTGGCAACGCGACACCAGATTCCAGGTTCTGTACTGCGGTATTGATCCGGCGGCGTTCGATAGACCAATCAGTCCAGCCTCGGTGCGTGCAGAGTTTGGATTCTCATGCCAAGACATCGTTTTCGGTCATGTAGGTCGGTTCTCTCCTCAAAAGAACCACCGATTCCTGTTGGAGATCGCGTCGGAGATCAGGAAACTGCAGGCGCATGCCAAATTTCTGCTTGTTGGGGATGGGCCTCTGCGACCTGAGATGGAGGTCCTCACCCGTGCGCTGGGACTCCAGGATTGCACCGTGTATACAGGAGGCCGTTCCGACATCCCTCGCTTGATGATGAGCGGCATGGACCTCCACTTACTTCCATCGCTGCACGAGGGGCTACCGCTAGTTCTCCTTGAGGCCCAGGCCGCTGGTCTGACTTCGCTCGTATCCGAAGGGATACCCCAGGAAGCCGTCATTCATCCAGCGCTCGTTAGGCGCCTACCATTATCCATGGCTGCTGACGGCTGGGCGCGGGTTGCCTGTGCCGCCGCGAAGGAGCCGAGATTCAACTTAAGCCGAGCTATCAGTGTTCTCGAATCCAGCCCTTTTGAAATAGATCGCTGTGTCCAACGCCTGTCTTCTCTGTACCGTGACGCCGTTCCGAGCACTCTACTGCGTGGCCAGGAAGGGAGTATTCCGGTCACCTGATAGGTTCAGGTTCACTATGTCGCCCCTTTTTCGAGATTCGGCGAAGTTGTGAGGCGATTCTGGCATCCGGTGTTCTGTTTGTTCGCAGTTTCTGTCACGCCAGCGCAGTTGGACGAGGCACCATATCGTGAAGACGACTAGCCGAAAGGAGACACAATTGACTGGTGCAGTGGCCGCACAAAGGACGTGTCGCCTCGCCCGAGCTATTAACATAGCTCTCATCGCTGTTGTAGGGCTGGCTTTTCTATTCAGTCTCGCTTTTGGCCGCTCCGGGGACGAACAAATCTATTTCGCCCAGGCCGGGATACTAGTTGTGTGCTTGTTTGCTCTGGCTTCCTGGTGGTGGATAAGGCGAACAGTTTTGGATCCGTATATACTCTTTCTCGGTGCGACCACGGCGTTTAACGGGGGCGGTGCAATTCTCCAGGCCCTTGGGCTAGACGACTCGGCGGGGACCCTGTCGCACTTCTCACCAGAGACCCGACTCGCCACCGTATTTCTAGTCCTCCTCAGCCTGCTAAGTCTCCATTTCGGGGCCTTAACGGCGATCCGCTCCGGTCGGAGGCGCTGCGGCCCCACCAATGACTCCGAGTGTCAGGCGGAGAGACTGCTCCGAGCCACTGGGTGGGTACTCATCCTGGTCGGTGTCGTACCTTTTTCCATGATCAGCTACCAGGCAATTCAGATCGCTGACGCATCCGGATATATTGGTCTATACGCTGCGGAGCAGCAGACGTCGTTCAGCGCCGCACCCGCGGTTTTGGCCGCGGCATTTGTACCGGGTACGCTCTTTTTAACTGCAAGTGCAGGCAGGAGGCTTCGTCGAGCTTGGGTTCCCTCACTCCTCACCTTGATCTACATCTGTGTGCAACTGGTTCTAGGATATCGATCGTCTGCCACCCTCTCGCTGGCAGCGTACATGTTCGCATTTCACCGCTCCGTGCGCGCTATCCCGAAGTTCGCATCCATTGCAATAGGGTGTCTTTTGGTAGCCGTTGTTTTCCCAACCATCGCAGTTACGCGAGGGAGCACAGGATCGGACCGCCAATCTATGGGCGCGTTGTATCGTGCATTCTCCTCGGTCGACAATCCTGCTGTCGCCGCAGTGGGTGAAATGGGCGGGACAGCTCAGACGATCGCATATACGATGGACCTGGTCCCCACAACTCGACCGTTTGATATGGGCACCAGCTATCTGTATGGCGCGCTTACGGCATTGCCGAACCTCTTTTGGGATGTCCATCCAAGCCTGGTGCACAATCCAAGCAGATGGCTAATCACAACGGTTAACCCTTACATTGCCCAACGATTCGGGTCACTGGGTTATTCCGCGTTTGCGGAGGCTTACCTGAATTTTGGATGGTTTGGTGCGGTCATCGTTCCGGCCCTCCTCGGATATTGCCTTGGGAGGTTGACTTTGTGGGCGGAAGGCGGGTCCTCCGCGCGCGTTGCGTGCGCGTCGGCGATCCTGTTCTTCTCGTTGAAATACGCTCGGAGTGACATTACGGAGGTCGTCCGCGGGGTGGTGTGGTACTCGGCGGTACCGTACTTCATGGTGATCGCCGCTCAAAGGCGCGGCAGTCACAGGGCGCGAGCAGGGCCCGAGCGGAATCGTTTCCCGGGCGTATGGGCACGCCTCGGGCGTGAAGCGGCCCCGTAAGCAATGCAGAGAAGCCGTCAGATGCCATTACCGATTCCCTTCTGAGGCGCCT
>Ga0335081_10006111_pt1 | contig 19122 bp, 21 predicted proteins | sample Lox_Sample_35_FD_206713 | JGI IMG/M metagenome (GOLD analysis project Ga0335081, IMG submission 206713) | Soil microbial communities from Loxahatchee National Wildlife Refuge, Florida, United States - Lox_Sample_3.5 | ecosystem: Environmental > Terrestrial > Soil > Wetlands | place: USA...
AAGCAACTCGAATTGCCGTGGGGTTGGCCTGGGGCCGACCCCTTATCTGCAAAATTCGGTAGGCAGGTATGTGCCCGAAGCTGTTCGCTGGGTGGTGGCAGCGGGCGCCACGCTGCACGATTACAAAGGCTTCACGGCGAGTTTGCGCCTGCGCTACTTTGGCCCGCGGCCTTTGACGTCCGACGGGCTTTATACCTCACCCTCAACGGCGTTGGTCAACCTGGGCGCCAGTTATCGAATTAACAAGAGCTGGAGCGTTCATGGCGAAGTTCTGAATCTGCTGAACCGCCGCGATCACGACATTGACTACGCCTATGTGTCGCAAATAACGCCGGCAGCGGGGCTGGGGCTGCCGGCAATCCCGCCAAGCACACTGGCAGGGCAGCAGCTGGTTGCGGATGTTGTGAATGCTAACGCGGCATTCACCAGGGTCGCACACCCCGTCGAGCCGGTTCAGGCGCGATTTGGGTTACGTTACAGTTTCGGCCGCTGAAGCTAACAGCCGAGTCCTTCCTGAACTGGGTCGGCTTGGTTAGCGGCAACCTGCAGCCGCCCGCTAATGCGCCTTCACAAAGAAGTAGGTGCTCAGCCCCAGGCCCAGCGCGATGATGAACCAGCGCACTTTCTTGGGGTCGGCCTTTTGCGCGTACTGCGCGCCGAACCAGCCGCCGCTGAGAGCGCCCGCCATCATCACCAGGCAGTGTCCCCAGAAGACGGCGCCGCTGAGGATGAAAGTCAGCACGGCAACGCCGTTGATCACCGCCGCCAGGGTAATGCGCAGGGCGTTCATCACATGGATTTCGCGCATCCCCAAGAGCGTCATCATGCCCAGCATCACGAACCCGATGCCGGCGCCGAAGTATCCGCCGTATACTCCCACCGCCAATTGCAGCAGGCATGCCAGCGCAATTGCGAACCATGAGATGTCCGGTGTAACCGTGATGTCTCCGGTCCTGCCCGCCATCGCCCGCAGGCGGTTGCCGAAGACGAACAGGATGGTGGCTCCGAGCAACAGCCAGGGAATCAGATGCAGAAAAGTCCGCTGCGGGGTCAGGACGAGCAAAAGCGCGCCTCCCAATCCTCCCAGAATGCTTGCGAGCAAGAGCGGCACCAGCAAGCGCGCAGGCACTTTGAGATGCCGCGCATAGGAGGCCACGCTGGTTGCCAGCCCCGGCCATAAGGCGACCGTATTCGTGGCGTTGGCTTCAACCGGAGGCACTCCGACGAAAAGCATGAGCGGAAAGGAAATGAAGCTGCCGCCGCCCGCCGCCGCATTGAGAGCGCCGGCGATGATTCCGGCGAAGAAGAGAATGATGGCTTGCTTAAGATGCAAGTAGCAGAAGATTCAAATCCAATGGATGCGGCTGCAGTTTTTTCCGACTACTTGCCGGGCGGATCGGCTTCAGCCTTGACCGGGGATGCGGCCAGTTTTTCCACTTCCGCCAGTTGTTGCCGAACCTTGTCGGCGTTAGGCGCGGTGGGGGCAGCTTTCAGGTAAGCCCGCATCTGCTCGGCGGCTGCGGCATACTCCTGCCGGTTGGCCAGCATGACTCCCAGAAGCAGGCTTACCATCGGGAAGGATCGCTGCGCACCGAGTGTCTCGGCTTTGCGTGCACTTTTTTCCGCCTCCGCCAAATTGCCGAGACGGAAATTGGATAACGAGTTGTAGTAAAACGCTACCGGAAAGTCGACCCCGTCCAGTTGAGTAGCGCGGGCGCTGAGTTCCGCGGCTTCCGCCCACTTCGACTCGCGTATCGCGATTGACGACAATCCGACGTATGCCGGCACGAACGCGTTATCAGCCGTCCTGGCTTCGGTAAACGCATTCCGGGCCTTTTCCAGTTGGTTCTGTTGCACGTAAACCGAGCCGAGATCCTGCCAGGCGGTCGCATACTGGGGATAGAGGCGCACCGCCTTTTCGAGTTCCTGCTGCGCCTCGGTTAAGTTATTGCTCTCGACGGCATGGTGCCCTTTGTCATACGCCTTCCTGGCGTCCTTGGGCGCGCTCAAGCTGGTGGCGCTCACGGTCGTACCCTCGGACTTCCCCATCCTCTCCAGCACAATTGTGCCGACGTTCACAATTCCCGTCCCGCCGGTTACCTCTTCTTGGGGGATATACACGCTGCTGGAACGGTATCCCGCCAGGGAAGCGCGCAGCTCGCATCCCATGGCGGCGATTCTGGCGGCGGTCGAGGGGTTCTGTGGGAATGGCGTATTCATGGTGCCCAGAGAATTGGAGAAAGAACCACTCATTTCGGCAGTGCTCTCCGGATCCGGCTGGTTGGTGGGACTTCGTGAGATCGAAACCGTAAAGTAGCCCTTGAAGTCGCTCCGGCCAGCGTGGGACACGCGCCCGCTGCAGATGCGTTCGATGCTAACCGGCTCCGCCAGGGGTGAGCCGTCCTGGGTGATCACTTTTCCCGACAATATTATTAACTGGCTTTGGATATCAGGCGGCGGGTTGGTGCTGGTTGAGCCCCTGGTGGTGCCGGTTGAGCGGGTTTGCCCGGCGGCAAGCGAGGCCGCTCCCAGAGCCAGGAGCAGGACGCCAACCAAGCTGAGAATGCGGATGTTCATGCCTGCCTCCCTGTGAGCCTTTGCGAGGGGCGGGGTTCGGAAGAACCCGGCGTTCGGATGGCGAAAGTCTCCATCGCTTTGCCGGATCTGTCAACCGCTGCTGGGACGTAATTCTAGTGCGGAGGGTCGGCCTGGGCTTGTAATTTTTTTGTCTCAAATGACGGGAATCCGGGCGAATTAATCGTGCAACGGCACTTGCGGCGACCGGCCCCGGCACTGGGTGGCAACCCGCTTGGGGTCGCCAAAGAGAGCGTTGATGGTGATGACCGGCCCGTAGCAGAACACTGCATGACCGTCTTCGGCCATATGCCAGCGGCCTCGCTTTACCGGTTCTGGATTAACGACACGCGGCCGTTCCTTGGGAGGTTGGGGTGGCAGAGTGCTCTTGGCACACGCGACCGTGCTCAGCAACAATAACAGCCATCCCAATCGCGTCTGCATATGGTTACTCCGTGGCCGGGGACGGCAGGGCGCTTCGCCAAGTGGCGATTTCAACCAGTCCTTCGCGTTCGGTGCGGACGAAAAAGCGTACCCGATGACGCAGGTGCTCGAACTCGTGGATGTCGCTCCAGAGTTCAGCCTGGCGAATCTTAGAGTGGCTACCCGACTCGCCACAGGTGGCGCAGCGGGTATAGAGCAGGTCATTGCGGCGCGCTACGCCTGGCAGTTCGATGATCACCAGGCGCGCGTCCTGTACCTCATCGTGTTCTCCCAACTGCACGTCATACTTGAGCAGGAAAGGAAAGCCTGCCCGGCGAGCCACGATCTCAGCCTCCAGTGAACTGGCGAACGGCCCGTACTCGGTTCGGCCGTCATCGATTGTGTCTGAAGCCATCCACCGCGTTACACTCTGTGACATTAGGACCCCAATTGGGAGAGAAGCGCTGGTTGCCTGCGCCTTTGAATTCAGCAGCTACTGTGCCAATTTGTCCCATCACTAAGTCATTGATTAACTTGGCCTTACCCCAACATATGGGTCTGTCCGTGTGCAATGTGTTTCACAGCACGGGGCAAAAGCTTGATTTCCCTTTGAGCTTTGCCCGGCGCGAGCACTGATTAATGGTGGAAAAAACCGGCGGCATTCTCTATCGTGCCGCAGGTAACCGTATTTATTACGAGCGTGATGGAGGCCCGATGGCGCAGACTCTTTCGCGAACGCGAGTGGCAGTGCTGGGAGCCGGGAAAATCGGCGGGATTCTGCTGCAAGGCTTCATCAAGCATCACTTGATCTCGCGCGACCATGCGGTTGCGACGGTGCAGCACGCCGAGCGCGGCCGCGCCCTCAGCCGCGAGTGGAAACTGGCCGTCACCACCGACAACGTGGCCGCCGCGCGCCAGGCTGATGTGATCCTGATCGCGGTGAAGCCGCTGGTGGTGGCCGAGGTCGCGGCCGAGATCCGGGCGGTGGTCGATCCCCACAAACTGGTGATCTCGGTGGCCGCTTCCGTTCCCACCAGCAGCATCGAGAGGGTCTTTAATTCTGACGTTCCGGTCATTCGCGCCATGCCTAATACTCCGAGCGTGGTGGGCGCGGGAATGACCGCGCTCTGCAAAGGGCGCTATGCCACCGCCAGGCATATCGAGGCGGCTTCCGCGTTGTTTGAGAGCGTCGGCAGAACCGTGGTGGTGGACGAGAAGCACATGGATGCTGTCACCGGGCTCTCCGCCAGCGGGCCAGCGTTCATTTACATCATTCTGGAATCGCTGGCTGAGGCCGGGGTGAAGGTGGGGCTGCCGCGCGAGACGGCAACGCTGCTGGCTGCACAAACCGCCCTGGGAGCGGCCAAAGTCGTGCTCGATACCGGACACCATCCCGCGCTGCTCAAGGATGCCGTCACCACGCCCGCCGGCTGCACCATTGATGGGATTCTGGAGTTAGAAGAAGGAAAGCTCAGGGTGACCTTGATCAAGGCGGTGGTCAAGGCGGCTCAGCGCGCCCGGGAACTGGCCAATCCGGACTAGCGTCGCCGGCTAGATAAACAACTCTTCATCCTGAGTAACGCGTGCGGCATTGGAGCGCCGGCGGCGGCTGTTGCGCGTCTGGTTAAGAAACGCCGAGATGCCTACGCTCAGTCCCTGCACGATGCCGGAGATCTGGCGAACCGGCGAGACTACCGTGTGCTGCACTAGTTCGCTGGTTTCCTCGACCCGGTCAAGCGTGCGTGTGACGATGTCATCGGCGCGGATCACCTGCAGCCGGGTACGATCCACGATGTCGTTCACCGTGGCGTCAAGGCGGTCCATCTGCGTCTTGAGCGTGCCGGTAGTAGCGACCAGGTTGCTCATCACAATGTCAATCTTGCCGCGGGAGTCGTTGATGATGGTCTCGGCCGAGCTCAGGACGGGCAAGGCGCGGCCGTGGACTTCGTTAGCCAGCTTTTCCACCTTCCTGCTGGTCTTGCCCAGGCTGATGGCCAGACCCAGCAGGATGAACATCTGCAGGATGACCGCCACCGCAGTGGCGTAAATGAAGATCTTGAGCACCGGATCCATGATTCAGACTCCGTCCCAGTTACATCGCGGATCGGCGGCGGTTCTCGACTCGCCAGCGACGAGCCACGCGAACTAGGAGTTCTTCGTACCGGCCTCGGTTGCCTCTTGATAGGCCTGCCGCCCGGCCTCCACCGCCGCCGAGAACTGGTCTTTTTGCTTCTGCAGCACGTCGCGGCCGCGATCGACCCACTGGTCCGCCTGCACACGCGCTTGGCGGGCACGGTTAACCACATACTCACGCCCTTCCTCGGCCGAACGCAAAATATCCTCCCGTGTCTCGCGGCCCGCCTTGGGCGCGTAGAGCACGCCAATCAATGCTCCCAGACCCAGTCCGGCGAGGAACCAACCGAAGCCGCCACCATCATCTGCCATAAATACCTCCAATGATCACACCGTTGCGGTGCCCCAAGCTGGCGATGGTACCACAAAGAGCCGGACCTAAGCAGGAGTGAGTAGAGCCAACAACCCGCGCCTTTGGGCCTTACCAAGCTTTCAAGGCTTTTGGGTGGGCCGAAGCAGAATTTCGCTGACGAACGACTGCGGCGACTGAGTGACGATCATGGCCACGGCGTGGGCCACGTCATCGGGCAGCAGAAGTTTCTTCAGATCTTTCCCTCCGTGGTGTCCCCACTCGCTCAGGGTCGAGCCGGGGCAGATGACCGAAACGCGGATGTTTTCGCCGCGCAACTCTTCTGCAACCGAGTAGCTCAGCCCGTTCAAACCCCACTTCGAGGCAGCGTAACAAGCGCCCTTAGGCAAAGCATTCTTGCCGGCGAGCGATGAAATGTTGACGATGTGACCTCCGCCGGAACGCAGCATTAAGGGAACGAGCGAACGGATTGTGTAGAAAACGCCTCGCAGGTTCGTGTTCATCACCTCGTCCCAGACTTCGGGAGGAAACTGATGCAGGGGCACACGTACGCCACCCACGCCGGCATTGTTCACAAGGATGTCCAGGCGGCTGAAGCCGGCCTCCAGGCGTTTAGCCAGTGCTTCAACGCTTGCCAGCCGGCTCACATCGCATTCCACGGCCTCGCAACGGCCACCAGCCTTGCGTATCGCTTCTGCTGTCGCATCCAACGGCGCACGCGAGCGTCCGCAGATGACCACAGTAGCCCCGAGTGCTGCCAGTCGCTTCGCAATGGCCGTGCCTATGCCACGGCCGCCTCCCGTCACCACTGCAACCTGATTCTCTAATTCCTCAGCAGTGCCTGCCATATTGAGACAATCTCCAGCACACGCTCCATTGGTTTGCAGCCAGGCCTCATGTCCTGCACAGGCCTAGTGCGGCGGAAACGGTGTGATTTCTGCAGGGGCTACCATCCGGACAGTGCTTAACCAGCATCTAACCAGCCCACGGGAAAGGTTACCACTGCGGCACTTAACTTGCCTTAGGCCAGCGGCATTCTTATAATCCGGCCCTCGCCGCTTGTTCCTATGAAGATGCATCATCCGGAGGCGGCGTTCCGGATCGGACATGGGCCTGGCCGATGTTTTAAGACGGAGGCAAGCGTAAATTGCCTTGCGCTCCGGAGTCATCCACCCGCAGTATTAAGCGATTACTGGCAGACATTCAAGGAGCCTCGCATGAAGAAGTCGCTCGTCACGCTGGTGTTGGCGTTAACCGCCCTGGCTACGGCGCAACAATCCGCTGCTCCGGCGGCCCAGCCCACTGCTGCGGCGACCCAGCCCGCTCAAACTCCGCAGCAGAAGAAGGAGATCAAGGATCCGGCCGAGTACAACTCATACATAGCCGCCCTTCGCGAGGCCAATCCCCAGGCGCAAGCGCAGGCCTTCGAAAACTTTCTGCAGACCTATCCCAACACCGTAGTCAAAGAGGACGCGCTTGAACAATTGATGGCCGCCTATGAGAAGTTGGGCAATGCCGCCAAAATGACAGATACGGCCCGCCGCGTCCTGCAGGTGGATCCCAACAATGTGCGCGCTCTGGCGCTGATGGCATTTACCAGCCGATCCGCCGCGGAGGCCGGACAAGCGCCCCAGCAAAACGCCGCCGACGCGGCAAAGTATGGGCAGGCTGGATTGCAGGCTCTGGCCTCAATGAGCAAGCCCGAGGGCTTGTCTGACGCCGACTTCGAAAAGTTCAAAACACAGGTTGCCATCATATTTGACGGCTCCGCCGGATTCGGCGCGCTGCAGAGCAAGGACCTCCCCGGCGCCCAGAAGTATCTGCAGGCCGCCGTCGACCTGCGCAACAAGGAAAATCCCAACGACCCTGCCGCTCTGCGGGACATTTATCCGCTCGCCCTTGCCTATCTGGAAGCCACGCCGATCAATCCCTCCGGCCTCTGGTGGATTGCGCGCGCGGCCGCGTTGAGCAACGCCAATCCGCAGATCGTCAAGTATGGCCAGTTCAAGTACACCAAATTCCACGGCTCTTCCGATGGATGGGATCAATTGCTGACCCAGGCTAAAACCAGTCCTGCGCCGCCGGCGGATTTCGCTGTAGCGCCCGCGCCCAGTCCCGCGGAGCAGGCGAAACGTCTGGCCGATAGCAAGAATCCCAAGGAGATGACCTTCGACGAACTGCAACTGATCTTCACCGATGGTTCCCCTGAGGTTCAGCAGAAGGTGTGGGGTCAGGTCAAGGGAACCGAGATTCCTTTTGCCGCAAAGGTAATCAGCGCCACCCGCACAAAGATGGAGCTGGCCGCGACCGCGGATGACATTGAGAAAAACGTCGCCGATGTCACGCTGACCATGGTGGCGCCGCTGCCACTGACGAAAGTACCCAAGGCCGGTGAGGAAACCCAGGTGCTGGGCAAGCTGGACTCCTACAGCAGCAGCCCATTCATGATCAGCATGGTCGAAGGCCAATTAATCGCCAAGCCGGCAGCCAAGCCGCCGGCCAAAAAGCCGGCGCCCAAGCACTAGCCGTTCTTGGGTTCTGAACCAACAAGGCAGCCCCAGGGCTGCCTTGTTTATTGGTGCTCGAACGCCACAGCAAAGACGACGGGCCCGAAGGCGGGTAGCGTGTCTGCTTGAGCCAGCGGCTAGCGGCTTCCCGCCCTTTTCTCCAACATGACCGGGCGGGTACCACGCGGAGGGCGGCGGGCATTGTCGCGTACCGCGCGCATATCGAGCTTGAGTTCACCAATGGTGCGGCTGAGAGTGTTGCGGTGCATGCCGAGCTCGCGCGCCGCCTTGCACTGGTTGCCGTGGCTCTCCTGCAGAACCGCCAGAATGAAACGTTTCTTGAACTCGCGCACCGCTTCCGAGTACAGGATGCCGCTCTTGTGCATCTGGCTGACCAGGGCCTCGAGCTGATCCTTCACGACAGCCTCCTCCGCGCTATGACACGCACTTCGTTATGAAAACCTTGTGTTAGAAGCGATTCCGCTTCAATGTTGAGCCGATCGCGACTCGGCTGCTGCGCGCACCGCCGCCACGCCCTGGCGTACCTTCTGCCGCAGCGCAGTCGGCGCCAGCCAGCTCAAACCCCGAGAGCCCACCAGAAAATAGCCGCCAAGGCTCGATCGGCCCAGCCATTGTGAACCCGGTGCGAACGCCGCCAAGGCCAGCACGATTACGGCGACCATGACGCTTCCGCGCACCAGGCCGAAAACTGCTCCCATCATTCGGTCGGCCCAGCCGAGGCCGGCTTCTCGCGCCAGCCAGCGTGCGATCCTGCCAATGATTCCCGCGGCGATCACCACCGCCAGAAAAATCCCCAGAAAGGCCGCGCTCTCAGCGACCGCATCTGACTTCACGTAGGGAGCGATCCAACGCGCAACCCGCCAGTACTCCCAGGCCGCCAGCAGGTATCCAACCACCACACCCGCCAGCGATATCACCTCATGCAGAAAGCCCTGGGCCGCCGCCAACAGCACCGACACCACCAGAATCACCACAATGGCCCAGTCCAGGCCGTTCATGCTAAACCAGGAGTTCGCGGCCAGTAAGCCGGCGATACGCTTCCACGTATTTTTCGCTGGTCTCTCGTACTACCTCGGTGGGAAGCGCCGGCGCCGGCGGCTGCTTGTTCCAGCGGACCCTTTCCAGATAGTCACGCACGAATTGCTTGTCAAACGATTCCTGGCTTCGCCCCGGCTGGTAACCATCGGCGGGCCAGAACCGCGAGGAATCGGGCGTCAATACTTCGTCCGCCAGCACCAGGCCTTGCGCCGTTTGCCCAAACTCGAACTTGGTATCCGCGATGATGATGCCCCGTTTCAGCGCGTGCGCCGCCGCCTTGCGATAGATCGCAAGACTCAGCTCGCGGAGTTGCCGGCTGAGATCTGGAGTCACATGCCGCTGCATCTCTGCAAAACTGATGTTCTCATCGTGGCCGCTGGTGGCTTTGATGGCCGGCGTAAAGATCGGTTCGGGCAGCTTTTCGGATTCGCGCAATCCCCGAGGCAACTCAATTCCGCATACCTTGCCGTTTTGCTGGTATTCCTTCCATCCCGACCCCGAGAGATATCCCCTGACGACGCACTCGATGGCAATCATATCGGCGCGCACTACCAGCATCGAGCGCCCCTGCAACCGTTCTGCATAAGGGCGCAGGCTCGCGGGATAGCGATTCACATCGGCAGTCAACAGGTGATTGGGAACGATGTCTGCCAGAAAGTCGAACCAGAACAAGGACAGTTGCGTCAGCACTCGCCCTTTACCGGGTATGCCGCTGCCAAGCACGTAGTCGAAGGCGGAAATGCGGTCGGTTGCCACCACCAGCAGCCGATCCGCGTCCACACGGTAGAGATCGCGGACCTTGCCGCTGGCATAGGCCTCGAGGCCGGCAAAATCGGTTTCGAGTAGAACTGATTCCAAAGCCTGGTTCGTCACAGCGGAGTTCGTTTCCCTAGAGGTTTCCTGTACTGAAGAACAGTGGCGTATTCTATTCGGCAGAGGGTTTTTGTCAACGGAGACCTTCACTCCGTGACGCTGGTCACATTATAAGTTTGCAGAAAAATCTTGACAGGAACCCTTTCCTTGGAAATGCGCGCCCCAGGCCGATTTCGAGTCTCTGGAAGTCTTGCCGCCGACCACGCGGGGCTGAGACTCTCTCCGGATAAAAATCCCTCCCCCGGTGATGTGGTCCAAGGGAGGGAAGCCCAACAAAAATCAAGCTCGTTTACTTCTTCAAAGTACGAATGTAAGCCACCAGTGACTTAATCGTCGCATCGTCCAGCCCTTTCTTGGAGAATGCGTGCGACTCCTTGCCGCCGGGACCGTTGGCGATGGCAGAGGTCAGTTCCGCGTCTGTCTTCTTCTGGAAATCTGCGGTGCGGAAGTCGGGCGTACCTTTCATCTTGCCTGCGCCATCCGGACCGTGGCACATGGCACACTTGGCCGCGAACACCTTGGCCCCATCATCGGCGACAGCTCCCGGCGCCGCAATCGCCACCAGCACTGCTATCGCGAAGAGAACAACCACCAGCTTCTTCATACCGAATCCTCCGAGGGATACATTTCGTGCTTCTGGGCCCATTGCAACCAGAGACCGCTGCGGTCTCCCTGAAAATGCCGAAAAAATTAAACGCAATGCTGTTGAATTATTGAACAACGCCTGTTGCCGAATTCAACGCCAGTTTTTCTTCCCGTAAACTCCACATTTTGCTTGCGCTGACCACTGAAAGAACCGCATAGCCTACTCTCCAGCGTTGCGATTCGCAACAAATCGTTGCTGAGCATTTCATCGCGCGCTTAACGCGCACAGCCCTGTCTTGAGTTCCATCTTCACAAGCATCAAGCACATACAGACAACCGTCAACAAACTCGCGGCATTGGCACGAGGTTTGCCTTTAGCAAAGGTGCAGTTTGAACTCATAGATAGCGCCAAGGAGGCTCATCATGACCGTCATTCTAGTACTCGCGACTTTCGTCCTCTTTCTACTCGTCGATCATTTCTACAGCCGCCGTCCCGCGGTTCGTCCGGTGATGGCAGTTCAACCGCAGCCCGCGACTTCGACCGCAGCCGTGGCTCATGCCGCCCTGCAGCCTACCGTAGTGGCGGGGTTCCAGGTGCCGGAAAACTTGAAATATCACCCCGGACACACTTGGGCCATGAACGAAGGTCCCAAAATGGTCCGCATTGGCATCGATGATTTCGCGGCCCGCCTGCTGGGCAAAGTGCAGAGCATCACGCTGCCGCAACGCGGACAGTGGGTCCGGCAAGGGCAGAAGATCTGGTCGGTCGAGCGCAACGGCGCCAAGGTCGACATGGTATCGCCCATCGAAGGCGTGGTTACCGACGTCAACGACACCGCTGCCAAGGATCCTGAAATGGCGCGCCGCGATCCCTATGGCGATGGCTGGCTGGTGACCGTAGAGTCTCCCGACGCCAAACTGAACTTCCGCAATCTGCTGAGTGGCGAGCTTGCCCGCTGGTGGATGGATGAAGCCGCAGCCCGCCTGCGCAAGTTCATGCCCGTGCCGGCCGGCGTGATGCAGGATGGCGGCACCACCATCAACGACCTGACCACCCTGCTCGGCGACAAGGACTGGGCGGACGTGACCCGTGAGTTTTTCCTGAGCTGAGGATTCCTTGATGAGCCTTCCAGCGCAGTCGGAGCGGCAGGGGCTAAACGGCTCCTGCCGCTCCAGATTTCTGGTGAACTTCTCAGCAGTGGGCCAGCCGGCGCAAAGGCTGCGTTCAATTTCTCAGCAGTAACCGCCGCAAAATCTGGAGTGATTTGTAGAGAAAGTTTGCTCCTGCTGCAAGTGCTAATGACTGAAGCACTTATGCCGTTCCCGATTTTTTCCGCTGCCGAATCCGGACCGGAAGCACAATTGCCGAATATTTCATCGGTAGTTTGTGTCGGAGATAAAGAATGAGCAAAGCCATTTTGTATGACGCCACGCTCTGCATCGGCTGCAAGGCTTGCGAGCAAGGATGCGCGGAACGCAACAAGCTGCCGTACAGCGACACCATAGCCGCCGAGCCGGTGCAATCGGCGCACAAATTTACTGTGGTGATGACCAAGGGCGAGAAGTTCATGCGGCGTCTTTGCATGAACTGCGAGGATCCCACCTGCGCCTCGGTATGCCCGGTCGGCGCGCTGCGCAAGACCAAGGACGGCCCCGTCATCTATGAAGAAGTGCGCTGCATGGGCTGCCGGTACTGCATGGCCGCCTGCCCCTTCGGTGTGCCGAAATATGAGTGGGCAAAAGCCTTGCCGGCAGTGCGCAAGTGCGACATGTGTTCCGACCGGGTGGCAGCCGGAAAAATGACGGCCTGTGCTGAAGTGTGTCCCACCGGCGCCACAAAGTTCGGCGACCGCGACGAGCTGATCGCAGAGGCCAAGAAGCGCCTGCATGAAAATCCCGGCAATTATATAAACCACATTTATGGTCTGGAAGAAGTCGGCGGCACCAGCGTGTTGCTGCTCTCCTCCGTGCCGTTTGAGGACTTCGGCTACCGCACTGACCTGGTGCGCGAACCCCTGCCGTTGTTTACCTTCCGGGTTTTGTCGCGCATCCCCGACCTGGTGGCGCTGGGTGGCGTCCTGCTGGGCGGGGTGTGGTGGATCACCAATCGTCGCACCGAGGTCGCGCTCGCCGAAGGCAAGCACACCGACCAGAAGGAGAAGTGACGTGAAGCAGAAGCTGATGAAGTTCACGTTGTGGAAGGTGGTTTTCCTGGCCATTATGGCGGCCGGAGCCTATGCGACGGTGCTGCGCTTCACCCGCGGACTGGGCGCCTCGACCAATCTGAGCGACCAGTTCCCCTGGGGCATCTGGGTGGGCTTCGACGTGCTTTGCGGCGTCATGCTGGCGGCCGGCGGGTTCACCCTGATGGCGACGGTCCACATCCTGCATATTGAGCGCTTCAAGCCCATCATCCGGCCCACCGTGCTCACGGCCTTCCTGGGATACCTGCTGGTGTGTGTTGCACTGATGTTCGACCTCGGCCGCTACTACCGCATCTGGCACCCCCTCATCATGCGCAATCCGCACTCGGTGATGTTTGAGGTGGCCTACTGCGTGATGTTCTACACGGCCGTACTCTCGCTGGAATTCGCGCCCATCGTCTTCGAGCGTCTGCGCCTCGAGCGCCCGCTGCGCATCCTGCACGCGGTAGGGATCCCGATCGTGATTCTCGGCGTGATTCTCTCTACGCTGCACCAGTCGTCGCTGGGCACCGTGTACCTGATCATGCCCAACAAGCTATATCCGTTCTGGTATTCGCCGCTGCTGCCGGTGTTTTTCTTTATCTCGGCTATCGCGGTGGGCTTGGCGATGACCATCTTCGAGTCGTATATGAGCTCAAAGTATTTCCGGCGTCAGCTGGAGCTGCCGCTATTGTCCGATCTCGGCCGGATTCTCGCGGTCGTGCTCTCGGTTTACGCGGTGCTCAAATTCGAAGACCTCTACCACCGCGGCGCGCTGAAGCTGCTGCTGCAGCCGCGCTATGAGACATACCTCTTCCTGCTGGAGATCGGAGGCGGCCTGCTGCTGCCCATCGTGCTGCTTTTCACCAAGCGCATCCGCGAGAGCCGGGGCGGGCTCTATCTGGCGGCAGTGCTGACGGTGCTGGGATTCATCACCAACCGTCTGAACGTGAGCATCACGGGAATGGAAGGCGCCGCGGGCGTGCACTACGTTCCCAAGTGGACGGAGATGGCAGTCACCGGCATGATCGTTGCGATGGGCTTCGCCCTGTTCGGCATGGCGGCAAAGTACCTGCCCATCTTCCCCGCGGAAGAAGCGGAACAAACTCACCCGGCGACGGAGGTGGTGGTCGCCGCGCACGCAATGGAGCAGCCCGTAGCAGGAGATTGACCTCATGGTCTCCGGAACTGGTTCCGGCGCGACACCCTGGCGGCGTCTTGGGCACACGCTGAGTGCTCGGTTGATCGTCCTGCTGCTGGCGGGGATGGTGGGCATCTTCGTCCTGCTCGGCTACCTCAACATCCGTCTGCACCGCCGGCACTTGGAAGCAGCCACCTTGCTCGCCGCCGAGCGCATGAGCGACGTCATCCAGCATGCCACTACCTACCACATGCTGCGCAACGACCGCGACGCGCTTTACCAGTCGATCAGCACCATGGCCAGCGAACCGGGAGTGGTGCGCATTCGCATCTTCAATCAGGAAGGCCGGATCAGTTTTTCGAGCGATGCCGCCGAGGTCAACAGCTATGTCGATAAGCGTGGGGAGGCCTGTTACGCCTGCCATGCGCAGGCGCAGCCGCTCTTAAAGCTTGACCGCCCCGATCGCTTTCGCATTTTCAAGGCAGGTAGTCATCGAGTCTTGGGAATCATTACTCCGATTGAGAACCAGCCTTCCTGCTCGACCGCTGCCTGCCACGCCCACCCGGCGGAGCAGCAGGTGCTGGGCGTGCTCGATACCAACATGTCGCTGGCGCGCGCCGATGCCGACCTGAGGGAGAGCAGTATCCGCATGCTGGCCTACACCATCTTTGCCGTGCTGCTGATCGCGGTAGTGAGCGGCATCTTTGTGTGGCGAGTGGTGCACATACCCGTCAAGAAGCTGACGGCGGGCACCAACCGGCTGGCGCGCGGTGAACTTGGCTATCAGCTGGATATCGTCTCCCGCGACGAACTGGGCGAACTGGCGCTCTCCTTCAACCAGATGAGCCGGCAACTGCGCGAGGCGCGCGAGGAGGCCGAGATTTGGGCACAGACGCTTGAAGCCCGGGTCGAGGACAAAACCCGCGACCTCAAGCACGCCCATCAGCAGGTGATGCAGGCGGAAAAGATGGCGTCGATCGGCAAGCTGGCCGCCACCGTCGCGCACGAGATCAACAATCCGCTGGCCGGCATCCTCACCTACGCCAAGCTGCTGCGCAAGTGGCTGGATCGCGACGGCTGGAACGCCCAGCGCCGCGACGAAGTGCGGGGATCGCTGGAGCTGATCGAGAGCGAGAGCCGGCGCTGCGGGGAGATCGTGCGCAACCTGCTGACCTTCTCCCGCTCCTCACCCATGAACCTGCAATGGGTGGACTTGAACCCGGTGATCGACCGCTGCGTGCGCCTGGTGCAGCACCAGACCGAGCTGAACAACGTGCAGCTGCAGCCGCAACTGGCGGAAAACCTGCCGCAGGTGCAGTGCGACGCGGCTCAGATTGAGCAACTGCTGCTGGCCCTGATCATGAACGCCATCGACGCTCTGCCTCACGGCGGCAATCTGTGGGTACGCAGTCGGATGGTGCCGGAAGTTGGCGCGGTTCAACTCGAAGTGCAGGATGATGGCGTGGGCATTCCCGAAAGCATTCTGCCCAATCTGTTCGAACCTTTCTTCACGACCAAGGAAAAAGGACATGGCGTAGGTCTGGGCCTGGCCATCAGCAAGGGAATCGTGGAACGCCACCGCGGGCGCATCGACGTGGATTCCAAGCCCGGGCAGGGAACCAAGTTCACCATCAGCATGCCGGTGGATGCCTACGCAGAGGTGGGGGCAGCACCGGCGGCGGCGGCGGGAAAAGCGAGGTGAGCAATGACCGCGAATGGCAGTAAAGCAAGCCTGTTGGTAGTGGACGATGAAAGGATCGTCCACGACTCGCTGGGAAAATGGTTTCGCGAAGAAGGATACGAGATTGGCATTGCGGAGAGCGCGCGCGAGGCGTTGCAGCGCATGGCCGAACGTCACTGGGACGCAGCCCTCGTGGACATCAAGATGCCCGGTACCGATGGCATCGAGCTGCAGCGCCGTTTGAAGGAGATCGATCCCGAACTCACCGTCATCATCATGACCGGGTACGCGTCGGTGGAGACTGCGGTGCAGGCGCTCAAGAACGGCGCCTACGATTACGTGACCAAGCCCTTCGATCCGGACGACATCGCCCACGTTGTGCACAACGCACTCGAGCACCGCCGCATGGCGCGCGAGAACGTGCGTCTGAAGGAAACCGTGGCCGAGGTGGCCCGCCCGCCCGAGCTTGTGGGACAGAGCGCCGCGATGAAGAAGGTCTTTGACGCCATTGAGACGGTTGGCCCGACCGACGCGACGGTCCTCATCACGGGAGACAGCGGCACCGGCAAAGAGCTGGTGGCGCGCGCGATTCACGCCCAGAGCCCGCGGCGCTTCAATCCGCTGGTCGCCATCCACTGCGGGGCGCTTACCGAGACGCTGCTCGAAAGCGAGCTCTTTGGCCACGAAAAAGGAGCCTTCACGGGCGCGCAATACCGCAAGAAGGGCAAGTTCGAGATCGCCGAGGGCGGTACCGTCTTCCTCGACGAGATCGGCGACATCAGTCTCAAGACGCAGACCGACCTGCTGCGCGTCCTGCAGGAGCGTGAGATCACGCGCGTGGGCGGCAACCAGCCCATCAAGGTGGACTTTCGTTGCGTGGCGGCAACCAACAAGCGCCTCGAAACCCTGGTGGAGGAAGGGAAGTTTCGCCCTGACCTCTTCTACCGCCTGAACGTCTTCCGGCTGGAAATGCCGGCGTTGGGGCAGCGCAAGGAAGACATCCCGCTGCTGGTCGAGCACTTCATCCGCAAGTTCTCGCAGGCCATGAACAAGCGCATCGCGCGCGTGGCCCCGGCAGCCATGTCGCTGCTGCAGCAGTATGATTGGCCGGGCAACGTGCGCGAGCTGGAGAACGCCATGGAACGCGCCATGGTGGTGGCACAGGAGCCGGAGATCCGCGAAGAGGACTTCTCGCTCAAGCTGAGCACGGCCCCCGAAAGCGCGCCCTTGACGCTCGAAGAAGTTGAGCGGGCGCACATCCTGAAGGTGCTCGAGGAGTGCGGAGGCAACCAGACCCGCGCTGCCGAGCGACTCGACATCGATCGCGTTACCCTCTACAACAAGCTGAAGAAGTACGGCTGGAAGAAGACTCCTGCAACTGTGGGGACGTGATGAGCGTGCTCCACCTGTTGCCGGTGGGAGAGGTGGACGCCCTGGCGCTGGATGAGCTTCGGCGGGGGCTCGCCGCCGAGTTTCGCGCCCGCTGCGAAGTCTTGCCGCACCACCTGGAAGTGGATTTCGCTTTCGACAGCCGCCGCGGCCAGTATCACTCGACCGAGATCCTGCGTCGCATGGAGAAAGCCGTTCCGCAGGGAAGCTGGCGTGTGCTGGGCGTTACCGCAAACGATCTCTTCATGCCCATCCTCACCTTCGTCTTCGGCGAGGCCCAGCTCAACAACACCTGCGCCGTGGTCTCGAGCCATCGCTTGCGGCAGGAGTTCTACGGTCTTCCGCCCAGCCCCGAGATGCTGCGCGAGCGCCTGCTGAAAGAGGCCGTCCACGAGCTGGGCCACACCTTAGGCCTTACGCATTGCCGCGATTACGACTGTGTGATGGCCGCATCCCATGCCGTAGAACGCATTGACCTGAAGCGCAGTCACTACTGCGCGGATTGCCGCTCGCGCGTCTCCGCTTTTCTGCCGGCAAGAAAGTTCTTGGGAATCTTCTGAGGCGTCATAATCCGCGCTATCTCTGAGCAGCAAAAACGGTTCCCGCGGTCGTGGAATTGACCGCTGCCAGCAGTTGCCGGGTCGTCCCCCCTGGAAGCAGGGAATCGATGGCAATTCCGGATTCCGTCTGATTCGGCAGCAGGCACGGACTCGCACCGAAGGTCAGCGAGACGTTGAAGAAGTTTCTGGAACTATCGGGAGTAACCGTTCCTGACAGAGAGCAGCCCAGGTTTGAACCGCTAAACGTGCCGTTTGTATTGATGGTTACTGTCGCAGCGCTCCCATCGAGCAGAGTGCCGGTCCAGGTGCCCGTGACGTCAGAGAGAGAGGCAGGCGTGTTGAAGTTGAAAAACGCAGCGGGCAGAGAAGCACCGGTAAAGGTGATCGTGGTTCCGTTTTCGCTCAGGGTTCCGTTCAGGCTTGTCCCGGCTGTATAAGACGCCGTGACGCTGCCAGTCAGAACCGCGCCACTCGCATTGAAGTCGGTCACCGTCGCTGTGTAAGCGCCATTGTTTGAAAGCCCCTGACCGCTGATCATTCCGTCGATTGTGAGCGCCGTACCGTTGATGGTTCCATAGAGCGCGTAGAACCTATCGCTGGGCAGCACAATAGTGTCGAGGGAAAACCCACTCGAAGCGGTGCCCGAATAGACTCCCTGGGCTTGTCCCGCCGTATTTACCGGACCTGAGGCGCCGTTACCACCGCCCCCGCAGGCAATCAGCATCAGGGGAATGGCGAACAGCGCAATTCTTGTCATGCGCATGGCGAGTTGTCCCGCTGCGCCGCCAGCGAGTACGGATCGCGGCATGAAGCTCCTTTTCCCGTTTCCGGAACTCTAGCACCTCTGTGGCGAATTCCCATCTCATACTGGCGGATACGTGCTAGCCTTCAACACAATATCCGGCTCTATTACGGAGGTCCGCCACGCAGCAGCAAGCGCTGATTGAACAAGTTCGGCAACTCCGGGCCCAATTAGAGGAAATCGACAAACGGCTGCAGGGTTCACCTTTGCCCTTGGCGGTGCTGGAAGATCTCAAAGAGGCGGTTGACCATCTGCGCACCACTCTTTGGACTGCAATGTCGGCGGCCACGGATAATCCCGATACGCTGGCTTCCCGGCTGGTCAACCTGCGGTTGCGACGCGCCACCGAGATTTGTCGGCAGATCCGCCTTGATGTCGACGCCAACGAGGTGGACATCAGCGCTGAGGAACTACCTAAGTTGGGTGAAGCGCTGCACCTTACTGTCGAGCGGGTCGATCGTTTAATGCAATCTGGCATGTAAGGTCGGTGCAGTCAGGCCTTCTCCGAGATTTCCTGGGAAACGATTTCGTGCGGCGGGTCGCCGCCGGCCATGCCCTGCGCCAGGATGAGGCGGCGAGCCTCTGTTCGCATCACGGGTAAACGTATTCCGAACGCCGCCGAACCGAGCATACAGGCCATGCCACCGATCGCCAGCGTGAGCGGCGCGCCCAGGTGGGCGGCTGCGACACCGGCGCCCAGTGCGCCGATCGGCGCCATGCCCATAAACATCATGGAGTAAAGCGCCATCACACGGCCGCGCAGGCGGTCGGGCACAATCGACTGAATCAGGGTGTTCGAGGATGCCATCTGCACCATCATGCAGTAACCCACCGGCACCAGCACCCCCACCGAGAGCCAGAAAATCTTGGAAATCCCGAACAGGATCAGGGTGGCGCCGAAC
>Ga0335081_10006112_pt1 | contig 19122 bp, 12 predicted proteins | sample Lox_Sample_35_FD_206713 | JGI IMG/M metagenome (GOLD analysis project Ga0335081, IMG submission 206713) | Soil microbial communities from Loxahatchee National Wildlife Refuge, Florida, United States - Lox_Sample_3.5 | ecosystem: Environmental > Terrestrial > Soil > Wetlands | place: USA...
GTACTCACGCAGGTGATCGCGGAATGTGGCCGTGACAGCTTGCAGCACCTGATCCCCGGCGAGATGGCCATCCGTGTCGTTGACATTCTTGAAGTGATCGATGTCCACAAGCGCTATGGCCAGTGGGGTCCTGGTGCGTGCCGCCCGGGCGATCTCCACGTTGGCTTGGCATTCCCACGTGGTGGCGTTAAGCAGCCTGGTCTTGGCATCGATTCTGGTCCTGCTCAACAGTTGAGCGTGCATAACGAATCTGCGCTGCAGCAGCACTGACGGCGCTGCGAAGGCCAACAGCAGGGGATTAACCGCGATCACCACCGTCACCACGACACCAAGACAGAACTGGACGAAGTCGCCGACCATCGCCTCGCGGCCGAACACCGCGCCCGTCATGGACTCCGGCGGATCCGAGACTCTCATCGCGACGGCGATCAGGCTGTTGTGGACAATCCATGCCACGATGTCGCATCCCGCGACCGCGACGGCCCAGCGGACCGGGTGCCCCGCCGAGCCAGGGTTGCTCCCGCCGATCGATGCGGGCAGGGTATGGAAGATGACCGATGCGCTGCCGTAGGCAAGTCCGATGGCCGCCGCGCCGAATAACCGGCGGTGAACGATGCCCCGATGCACCCGCCACTGCGTGAACGCGAGCGATGGGACCGGCGCCACAAGGACCCAGAAGGGCGGCAGGAGAACGGCGATCGGCAGGCACCAGACCGTCAGCAGATCATGCACAAGCGTCTCCTGCGGCGCCTCCATCCGCCGGGTCGCCTCGACCGAGGCTAGGCCGCACCCAAGCAGGGCAAGGAATTTCGCGAGGACGCCCGCGCTGACCGGGGTGCTCGCCGCTGTGATCAACATTGCCGCCGGGGCGGCGAGGGACACCAACGTGACGTAGACGAACGCGGCGGGCCGCAGCTCGAGCGACGGCAAGTCGGTCCCGCTGGAGCCGGTGCTGGTACGGAACCAGGGCCGGGAACAGCCCATGAGTACCACCTGGGGGCAGGGCAGTAGCCGATGAAGTTAACAAATAGTAGTGGAACGGTCTCACATTGCCACCCTCGGCGTCCACATCCGGGCGCAGTTGCCCGTAGTTTTATGCCGCACGCGCATATTGGGCAAATAGCAGCAAAGCGGGATTCCGCCCGCTTCTGGGCTCAGGTTTCGTGATTTGCGCCGGGGCTAGCAGTTTCGCTTGCGCCGTATCGCTAGAACCGCTCGGGTAGCACGCGCGCCGCGGCGTCGCGGATCCGCTTGATTTGTGCCCGGTCCAGCTCCCGGCCCCGGCCTGCCTTGATGCTGCGGTGCAGGTATCTGCGCAGGTGGTCTGCGTCGAACACGTCCACCTTGCGTACGGTCAGTACCGTCCACGGAATCTTCGGCCCGTAGATTGCGATCGCCGGGCGTACGTCGACCTGCTCGCCGAGGGCGCCGCCGATCAGTTCGGCCGCACGCGCGGCCTCCCAGCGTGCCTCCTGCAGCCGGGCCTGATGGCTGAACGGGCCGTGGAACAACTGCCCGCCGACGACCCGCACCCGCAAACGCCTGTCCCAGCGCTCAGAGTCGATCGCGTAGACGCCGGTCGGCCCAGCCACCAGGTGATCGATGATTGCCTCGCTGCCGGGTATCGCGCGCTCATTGAGCGTGAGGTAGCCGGCACGGGTGAGTCTCGCGAATTTCCGCTCGGTCCTACGCTGCGGGGCGCCGCGCCTGGCGGGCGGCATCGTCGCGCTGCTCTTTGTCCGGTGAAGGGTATCGGCGATCGCGGCGAGCACGGCGACGGTGAGGCCGATTCGCCAGTCGAAGATGAACGTGAAGACGATCCCGGCCACCAGGGCGATCGCGATCTTACGTTCCCAGAAAGGACGTCGCGGGTCCGCCGAGATCTCGGCCAGGCTCGCATGCCAGCGGCGCCTGCGGCCGCGTTCACCGCTTGAGCGACCTGCCGAAGTGGCCTCGGCGGCCGTGTCGGCAGGCCCGGCATCTACGTCCGCGCGTTTCTCAGGCGGGCCCGATGACTCGGAGTTACCCGCTCCCGGCTGTGTCACCCGGTCCACATAGCAGAGCGTAACTGATCCAGGACGAGCCGCCTAGCCGTGCCCCAGTCCACATTATTGTCTCCGTGCATGGCGTGTTCGTCAGTCTCCCGACGGGTACCCATAGCAAGTTACCCTATTTTTTCGCCGATATTTGCCGACCGTCCCACCCGATCCTGGACCGCGCACGTGTGCCGCGTCTACCTTTCGGAAATGTGACGCAGATTCATGATCTCACGGCGGTGGAGCAGGCTGCGGCGATTCGCGACCGCCAGCTGTCACCCACCGAAGTCATCGATCACTACCTGGAGCGGATCGACCGCCTCGGCCCGCAGGTCGGCGCCTTCTTCACGGTGACGGCCGGGCTCGCGCGCGAGCAGGCACGCCAGGCGGAGCGCGTGGTCGCCGAGGCAGCCGAGCCCAGCGAGTTGCCGCCACTGCTCGGCGTGCCCGTCCCCGTCAAGGACCTGAACATGGCCGCGGGGATCCGGCTGACCTTCGGCAGTGCCGTCTTCGCCGACAACGTCGCGGATACCGATGATCACGTGGTCGCCGCGCTCCGCGCGGCCGGCGCGGTCATCACGGGCAAGACCGCGACACCGGAGTTCGGACTGCCCTGCTACACCGAGACCGAAATTGGGCCGCCTGGGCGAACGCCGTGGGATCTCTCCCGGTCGGCAGGGGGCTCCAGCGGCGGCGCCGGCGCGGCTGTCGCGGCGGGCCTGGCCCCGGTGGCGCTGGGCAGCGACGGCGGTGGGTCCATCAGGATCCCGTCGAGCGTGTGCGGGCTGTTCGGAATCAAGCCGTCCCGGGGCCGGGTGTCCCAGGCGCCCTTGGCGTCCGATCTGGCTGGCCTTTCGATCGACGGGCCGCTGGCGAGGACCGTGGCGGATGCGGCGCTGCTGCTGGATGTGATCACAGGCAACGAGCCAGGTGACATGTACACCCAGCCACCCCTGCCGCCGGGCGAGACCTTCCTCGGCTACACCACGCGCGATCCGGGCAAGATGCGCATTGGCCGCGTCATCGACCCGGTGCGAGCCGCGCGCGTGCACCCGGATTGCCGCGCCGCATGGGAGGACGCGAGCGCCCTGCTCGCGGATCTCGGGCACGAGGTGGAGGATATGCCGGCGCCGTTCGGTGCCGACATTGTGCCGTTGTTCGAGACCCTGTGGTACGGCATGGCGACCCTGATGCCGGTAGATCCGGCGCGCGAGGGCGAATTGCTGCCGCTGACCAGGTACCTGCGCGAGCGCGGACGTGCGACCAGCGCGGCCGATTTCATCTTCGCGCACGCGCAGCTGCAGATCATCGTGCGCGGCGCGCTGTCGTCGATGAACGCCTACGACGCCTTGCTCACCCCCACCCTGGCTCAGCCGCCCGTGCCGGTCGGGTACTTCCACGAGCAGGAGCCCGCGGAGAGCTTCGAGCGGCAGAAGGGTTTCACGCCGTTTACCGCCGCCTACAACGTGTCCGGTCAGCCAGCGGTGAACCTGCCGCTGTACTGGAACGCCGACGGCTTGCCGATCGGGGTCATGCTCGGTGGCCGGGTGGGGGAGGAGGGCACGCTCATCTCACTGTCCGCGCAGGCCGAGGCCGCCAGACCGTGGCGGAACCGCCACCCGGCACTCTGGTGACCCGGCGCTCACAGCGCTCCTGGCAGTGGCCTCCTGCCGCGTGCCGCCCGCCAGTCCCAGGTGTGCGGCTGGTGCGCCTATGCTGGCGGAGGTGAGTGACGCGTTCGGCCGGACTGCCGGCTCAGCAGCCGGTTACGTCGGCGTCTCGGCAGGCCGTCCGGCAGACGGGTCGACGGACTGGCGGGCAGATGGGCCGACCGGCGGCGTGGCTGATGATGGGTCGACCGATGGGCGGGCAGATGGGCCGGCTGACGGCGTGGCTGATGATCGGCCGACGGGCGAGCCCGCAGACCGTCCGACGTACGGCGTGGCTGATGATGGCTCGACCGGTGGGCGGGCAGATGGGCCGGCTGACGGCGCGGCTGATGATGGCTCGACGGACCGCACGGCGGGCACCCGTGAGTACCGCATCGGTGAACTCGCCCGCGCCGCCGGGATCACGGTTCGCACGCTGCGGTACTACCAGGAGCGCAAACTGCTTCCGCCGCCCCGGCGTGAGGGCAGGATCGCCTGGTATTCGCAGGCTCATCTGACCCGGCTGCGGGTCATTGGCCAGTTGCTCGACCGTGGCCACACGCTCGGCGGGACGGGCGAGCTGCTCTCGGCCTGGGAGCGGGGTTACGATCTGGCCGAACTCGTTGGCTTCGAGCGGGCGATGACCGCGCCGTGGTCGGCTGAGGTTGCTGTGCCGGTGACCGTGGCGGGCATCTCGGCGCTGTTCGGCGGTCAGCTCACGGCCGAGGACCTCGAGGAAGCCGTCCGGCTCGGGTACATCGAGGTTGATGGTGATCGGGTCACGTTCGTCAGCCGCAGGCTGCTCGAGACCACCACGGTCTTGACGCGCGAGGGTATCCCGCTGCGGGCGATCCTCGCTGCGAGCCGCGAGCTGCAGACGGGCCTCGACAAGCTGGCGTCCCTGGTCGTCGAGCTTGTCACCTCCCATGTCCTTGATCGCAGCGGTGGCCCGCCACCGCCACGCGAGGTCGCCCGGCTGGCCGAAACCGTCGAGCGGCTGCGCCCGGTCGCGCGCATCGTGATCGACGCGGAATTCGCCCGGGCGATGGACAGGCAGGCCCGCGCCACCTACAGCGAGTTCATCCGGCTGCTCGCGGCGCGGGATCACCCCTCGCGACCGGGTGGTCCGGGCACGTCAGGAGCGTCAGAGGAGCCAGGTACGGAGGCCGCCGATTGACTCGGGCGGGACACGCCCTAGTACGCCGCTCCGCACGGCGACGATCCTCCGCTGCGGCCATAGTTGTGTCAGCAAGCCCTTACATTCGCGGGCCTGCCTGGGTTATCATTCGACTATGCCAGTAATCACTGGCGTGATCCTGGGTCCAGCGTAAGGGCAGGGCGATGGCACGAGCCAAGGAGCTTGCTGGTCAGGTCGTGGTGGTCACGGGAGCGGCGCGGGGCCTCGGTGCGCTCATGGCCGAGCGCCTGGCTGCGCGTAACGCGCGGGTCGTCCTGCTCGGCCTGGAACCTGATGAGCTCGCCAGGGTGTCCGCCTCATGCGGACCGCACTCCCGCTGGTGGGAAGTAGACGTGACCGACGAGGGCGCACTCGCCGACGTCGCGGCCGCCGTCCGCGGCGCCTATGACCGGATCGATGTCGTCGTCGCCAATGCCGGAATCGCCTCCGGCGGCCCGTTCATGTACTCCGATGCCCGGTCTTTCAACCGGGTGATCGAGGTCAACTTGCTCGGCAGTGCCTCCACCGCCCGCGCGTTCCTGCCGGCCCTGGTGGACAGCAAGGGCTACCTGCTGCAGGTGGCGTCGCTCGCCGCGCTCGCCCCGTCCCCCATGATGGCGGCGTACTGCGCGAGCAAGGCGGGCGTCGAGGCGTTCGCCCATTCATTGCGTGCGGAGGTCACCCACCATGGGGTAGGGGTCGGCGTCGCGTACCTGAGCTGGACCGACACCGACATGGTGCGTGGCGCCGACGAGAACCCCGCGCTGCGGGAGTTGCGTGGGGACCAGCCCCTACTGGCGCACCGCACGAACCCGGCCGCGCCCGCGGCCGACGCCCTCGTACGTGGGATCGCCAGGCGCGCGCCGCACGTGTACGGGCAGCGCTGGCTGCCACCGGTACAACTGTTCAGGGGGCTGTTGCCGTGGTTCACGAGATACGCCGGCCGTGACATGCCCGAGATCGAGGCGCATTGGCTGGCGACAGGAGCACGTACCGACCCGGTCGGCGCGGGTGGCGCGGCCGACACCGCGGCGCGGGCCGCATCCGCCGCCGGGACGTCATCCGCCACCGGCCGGAGCCAGCGATCATGAGCGCCACCGTCCCGCGACTGAACTATGAACGCCGGGGATCAGGTCCTCCGCTGGTTCTGCTGCACGGCATCGGTCATCGCTTGCAGGCCTGGGACCCTGTGCTCGACAGGCTCGCGGCCGAGCACGATACCATCGCGGTCGATCTGCCTGGCTTCGGGAAGTCGGCGCCGCTGGACGGCCCATCAGGGATCGCCGAGTTCGTTGCCGCCGTCACGGCATTCTTCGGCCAACTCGGGCTTGACCGGCCACACGCGGCAGGCAACAGCCTCGGCGGCGCGATCGCCCTTGAGCTCGCCGTCAGCGGCCGCGTTTCATCCGCGACGGCATTTTCGCCGGCGGGATTCTGGGTTCCGTGGGAGCTGCGGTTGGCATTGGGCGAGCTTGTTGCCCTCCGGCGGACCACGTTCCTGCCCGTTCCGGTGCTGCGGGCGATGGCGCGCCGGGCCTGGCTGCGGGCACCAGCCTTCGGCATCATCGTCCGCTGGCCCGGGCGCCTCACGCCCGAGCAGGCACTGGGCGACATTCTCGCCCTGCGCGACTGCACCGCCTTCGCCGCGGTCGTCAGCGGCGCGCACGACTACGCCTTTCACGGCAGCCCGCTCGTCCCGGTGACGGTGGCGTGGGGTACTCGAGACAAGATCTTGCTGCACAGGCAGGCGGCCCGCGCGCAGTGCAGGCTGCCTGGCGCGCGACACATTGATCTGCGCGCGTGCGGCCATGTGCCGATGAGCGACGCGCCCGCCCGGGTGGCAGCGGCCATTCTGGCGACCACCAAGGAGGCACGAGCATGATCTCGACAGGCAACAATCCGCCGATCGTCATCATCGGTACCGGATTCTCCGGTATCTGCATGGCAATCCGGCTGAAACAGGCGGGCTTCCACAACTTCGTGATCTTGGAGAAGGACAAAGATCTCGGCGGGACCTGGCGGGACAACCAATACCCGGGCTGTGCGTGCGACGTGCCGTCGCATATGTACTCGTTCTCCTTCGAGCTCAACCCTGACTGGTCCAGGATGTTCGCGCCGCAGGAGGAGATCTGGGCGTACTTGCGGCATTGCGTCGACAAGTACGGCGTCGCGGCGCACATCCACTACGGCTCCGAGGTGGAGCGCATGGAGTGGGATGACGCCGTCAGGCGCTGGTACGTCACCACCACGTCCGGAGACGTGTACACGACCCACGCGATCGTGTCAGGCATCGGCGGGCTGCACGTGCCGTCCATCCCCGAGATTCCGGGGGCCGACCGGTTCACCGGGACCGCATTTCACTCGGCGCAGTGGGACCACTCCTGCGACCTGTCAGGCAAGCGGATCGCGGTCATCGGAACGGGCGCCTCGGCGATCCAGTTCATCCCGCAGATCGCCGAGCAGGCCGGGCAGGTACACGTGTTCCAGCGGACGCCGCCGTGGCTCAATCCCAGGCCGGACTTTGAGATCCCGCCTGCGGTCCGCGCCACGTTCCGCGCCGCGCCGCCGGTGCTGCGGGCATTCCGCGACGGTATCTACTGGATGCTCGAGAGCCGCGGGGCCGGATTCGCCGTGCACCCCAAGCTGATGGCGCCGTTGCAGCGGCTGGCCGAGCGCCAGATCGAGCGCCAGATCGACGATCCGGTGCTGCGCGCGAAGGTGACACCTGACTACCTGGTCGGCTGTAAGCGGCTGCTGCTGGCCTCCGATTACTATCCGGCTCTGACCAGGCCGAACGTCGACCTCCTGACAGATCCTATCGCCGAGATCACCGAGACCGGCGTGGTCTGCGCCGACGGCAGCGCATATGACGTCGACGTGATCATCTACGGCACCGGCTTCAAGACCTTCGAGGCGCTCGAGAAATTGAATGTGTCCGGACGCGATGGCATCAAGCTCCAGGACGTCTGGCGCGACGGTGTCGAGGCCTACCATGGCATCACCGTCGCCGGTTTCCCGAACTTCTTTATAATGCTAGGCCCGAATACGGGCCTTGGGCACAACTCGATGGTCTTCATGATCGAGAGCCAGGCTCAGCACGTGATGAGCTGCTTGCGGCTGCTGGCCAAGCGGAAGGCGGAGACGATCGAGGTCAGGGCGTCTGCGCTGCGCCGCTTCAACGACGGGATCCAGCGCCGCCTGCGCGACTCCGTCTACAGCAAGGGCGGCTGCAAGAGCTGGTACCTGGATGCCAACGGCGTCAACCGCTCACTTTGGCCTGGATTCACCTTCGAGTACTGGGCACGGACCAGGCGGGTGCGTAGCGCCGACTACCTGATCCGCTGACCCGTCCGCAGCCGGCGCTCCGCGCGCTTACCCCGCGTCCGCGCTTGCGAAGGCCCGAACGCGGGTAGTAGGCGGCCGCTCCAAGGCCGCATCCGATGCGCAGCCGTGAGGGATCTGGCTGGCGGATTCGGGTCAGGCCGGGCGGCGTAGTCCCGGCGCGCTCACGAGCGCGTGACGAGCTTTCCTCCGAACGGCTGCGCAACGTGACCCGCAGCTTGTCACGCGGACCGGGTCCGGTAGCTGACCCGGACGCACCGGCCGGTACCGTCCGCCTGGTCTGTATCATCCTGTGACGCTACCGCCTGCTTGACCACGACACTGGACCAAGACAATGGCTGCGCTGAGATTCACCACGATCGTGGCCGACCGACACCAGATATCAGTGATAGGAGCTGCATTGCCGGGCCATGGGGAACGGGCATGAGTGCGTGTCAGCAGAATCTCGTACGGACGCAGCGCCCGCTGGACAGTTGCGGACCATGATTCCTGCCTACTGCGCAGCTCAGTGCCGCGGTGACGAACGGACCCGGGGGAGCCGTGAGACGGCAGGAGCTTGAGCAGCTTGCGCGCGCCAACGGGGTGCAGCCGAGCTATCGTGACTGGCATGGTCAGCCGGTGCGTGTGAAACGGGATACGCTCGAGGCAATTCTGATCGAACTCGGCGCACTGGATACGACCGGTAGTGCTACCCGCGCGGTCAGCCTGGGACCTGCGGGGGGCGGGGCAGGAGCGGCTGCGGCGTCGGCAGTGCCTGGGGCGCCGGCAGTGTCAGTGGCGCCCGCGGCGGGCACCGCGGCAGCGCATCCGGCCCTTGCCGAGGCCACCGCGCCGACCCCTGCGGAGCGCGCCTGGGGGTTCGCGGTTCAGCTATACGCCGTCCGCTCCCGTGGCTCCTGGGGCCACGGCGATCTGCACGACCTCGCTGAGCTCGCCAGCTGGAGTGCGCGCGATCTCGGGGCTGGTTTCGTGCTCGTCAACCCGCTGCACGCGGCCGAGCCCGCACCGCCGGTGAGCCCGTCACCGTATCTGCCGATGAGCCGCCGCTATGTCAGCCCGCTCTACCTGCGGGTCGAGGACATACCCGAGTACGCGCGGCTGGCCGCGACGGACCAGGCGCACATCGGCAGGCTCGCCGCTCCGCTGCGCGAACGCAACACGAGCAGCGAGCTCATCGACCGTGACGCCGTCTGGTCCGCCAAACGCGCCGCTCTCGAGCTCATCCACCAGGTAACGCTGGGCCCGGCACGCCGGGCCGAGTTCGAGCGGTACCGTCGGCGCGAGGGAGAGGCGCTCGAGGACTGGGCCACCTGGTGCGCCCTTGCAGAGGTGCATGGCGCGGACTTCCGTAAGTGGCCGGAGCACCTGGCACATCCGCGGTCGGCGGCCGTCGCGCGCGAGCGGGACCGGTGCAAGGGGCGGGTGGAGTTCCATGCCTGGCTGCAGTGGCTACTCGATGGCCAGCTGGCCAGTACCCAGGCCGCGGCACTGTCTGCTGGCATGCCTATCGGCCTGATCTGCGATCTCGCGGTCGGCGGGCACCCGGGCGGCGCGGACTCGTGGGCGCACCAGGACGTCCTGGCGACGGGAATGAGCACCGGTGCGCCGCCGGACGAGTTCAATCAGCTTGGCCAGGACTGGTCGCAGCCGCCGTGGCATCCCCGGCTGCTCGCGGCACGCGGCTACCGCCCGCTGCGCGAGCTGATGGACGCGTCCCTCAAAAACGCTGGTGGCCTGCGCGTGGACCATGTGATGGGGCTCTTCCGGTTGTGGTGGATACCCGCGGGGATGACGCCGGACCGTGGCGCGTACGTGCGCTACGACCATCACGCCACCGTAGGGACGCTGATCGCCGCGGCCGTTCGCGCCGGCGCACTCGTCATTGGCGAGGATCTGGGCACGGTCGAGAAGGGGGTGCGGCACTACCTGGCTGGTCGCGGCGTTCTCGGCACCTCCATGTCGTGGTTCGAGCGGAACGCGGATCGGACACCGCGGCCCGCGGCGGCATGGCGCCGCGAGTGCCTCGCCACTGTCGGCACCCACGACATGCCGCCCGCGGCGAGCTACCTGACCGGAGCGCACGTCGCGTTGCGCGCGCGGCTGGGTTTGCTGACCCGGTCGGAGGATGCTGAACGCCTCGAGGCCGTGGCGGCGGGCACCGCATGGCGCACCGTTCTCACCGAGCTGGGCCTGTTGCCTGCCCGCGCACGGCCCGACTCGGTGGCGATGACCGCCGCGTTGTACGGGTTCCTCGCCCGCACGCCCGCATGCCTGATCGGCGTCTCGCTCCCGGACGCGGTGGGTGACCGTCAGCCGCAGAACGTGCCAGGCACGAGCGATGAATATCCGAACTGGCGGCTACCGCTCACCGACGCGGACGGCCGGGCGGTACTGCTTGAAGATCTCGGCAGCTATGCTGGAGTGCCTGCGGTGGCGAACGCCGTCATCTCCTAACCGGCTCTCGCGGCGCGGCTGTCACACTCCTGGGCGCGAAGCGCGCGCTCGGCGCCGTCCCTGCATTCGATGAGCAGGCGGCGCAGGGCAGCGGGCGGCTGCTCCGTGGCGATGAACTCGTCGGTCATCGCGATGGTGTGCTGGCTGATCGCGCGCGGATAGGCTCCCTGCACAAATGTCTGCGCCATGTCGGATGTCCACGTCTGCCAGATGCGGCCGACCACCTGGAAGTACCGGGGTACGAACGGTTCAAGCAGGTCCACGTGGTCCTCGTCGGCGAAGCCGACCAGGGTCGCACGGAACATCGCGTTCGCCATGGTGTCGCCGGCCACGATCTGCTCCCAAGCTGCCAGCTTGGCTGCTGGCTCGGGGATGGCCGCGCGGCAGCTGGCCGCGTGCCGCTCGCCCGCCGCGGTCGGGTCTCGCTCCAGTTCTGCGCTGATCTCCGTCTGCCCGGCCACCCCGCGGCTCACCAGCTGGTGCAGCAGCAACCAGCGAAATTCGGTGTCCACGGTGAGCCCGTCGATCGTAGTCGATCCATGGAGCAACCCGGCAAGCAGCGCGAGATGGTCGTGGGAGATCGCGTTGCGGGCCAGCGCCTGGGCGTACGCCAGCTGCCGGTCGGAGCCTGGCTGTGCCTCGTGCAGCATCTCGTTCACCGCATCGGAGAAGAGCCCGAGCCCAACCTCACGCCACGCGGGGTCGGTGAATCTGCGCAGGGCGGCGGCCGTCTGCCGCAGCAGGCTCTGCACGGTGGTGATGTCAGGCACGGACGTGACACCGGAGGTAACCAGCCTGAGGTAGTCGCGGGCCGGCATTTCGGCGTCGCGGCACATGTCCCAGGTGGCGCTCCAGCACAAGGCCGCGGGCAGCGGCTGCTTGATTTCACCGATGCTGCTCACAACGGTGCGCAGCGATGGCTCGTCCAGCCGGATCTTTGCGTAGCCGAGATCGTCATCGTTGATGAGCACGAGGTCCGGGCGCATATGGCCGACCAGGTCGGGTACCTCGGTGCGCGCGCCGCTGACATCCAGCTCCACCCGGTGACGACGGGTGATCTCATCCTTATCGCGACCATAGAGCCCGATCGCGATCCGCTGCGTACGCAAGGTGGGATGGGTGGGCGGGGCCTCCTGCAGGACAGCGAACGAGGTGAAGGCGCCGGTGGCGTCGAGCTCGTACCATGGCCGTAGCGTGTTCAGGCCGGCGGACTCCAGCCACTCCTTCGAGGGCGAGGCCAGGTCCCTTCCGGAGGTTTCCTCCAGAGCGGCGAGCAGGTCGTTCAGGGTCGCGTTGCCCCAGGCGTGACGCTCAAAGTAGCGCCGCACGCCGGCCAGGAAGTTGTCCAGGCCGACATAGGCGACAAGTTGCTTGAGCACCGACGCGCCCTTGTAGTAGGTGATCCCGTCGAAGTTGACCTCGACCGCGTGGATGTCGGGGATATCCGCCGAGATGGGGTGCGTTGACGGCAGCTGGTCCTGCCGGTACGCCAACGTCTTGAATAGCTGGGCAAAGGTTGTCCAGGCATTTGTCCAGCGCGTGGCTTCGGCGAGGGCGAGCGTCCCGGCGAAGGTGGCAAAGGACTCGTTCAGCCACAGGTCGTCCCACCAGCGCATGGTGACCAGGTTGCCGAACCACATATGGGCCATCTCATGCATGATCGTCTCTGCGCGCGCCTCCCGGTACGCGTCGGTGACCCGCGACCGGAACACATACTCCTCTACGAAGGTCACGCAGCCGACGTTCTCCATCGCGCCCACGTTGAACTCAGGCACAAACAGCTGGTCGTACTTGGCAAACGGGTACCGGATCCCGAACGCTTCGTGGAAGAAGGCGAAGCCCTGCTTGGTCACCTCGAGGATCTCGTCGGTATCGAGGTACCCGGCAAGCGACCTGCGACAGTACACGCCGAGCGGGATCCCGTCGTAGGAGTCAAGTACCTGCTGGTACGGGCCGGCGCAAACCGCGGTGACGTAGGCCGACATCACCGGGGTCGGCGGGAAGTGCCAGCGGGTGGCGTCACCGGATCGCTCCGCCGTCACGTCCGGCGCGTTGTTGCTCACCACCAGCCAGCCTGTGGGCGCGGTGACGGTGAATTCGAAGGTCGCCTTCAGGTCTGGCTGGTCGAAGCAGGCGAACATGCGGTGCGCGTCGGCGGGCTCGAAATGCGAGTAGAGGTAAACTTCGCCGTCGACCGGATCAGTGAACCGGTGCAGCCCTTCGCCGGTTCTCGAGTACGCGCAGTCGGCTATGATCCGCAATTGGTTGTTTGCGGCGAGTTCTGGGAGCGCGATCCGGCCATCGGCGAAGGCCGACGTCTCCACCGCGCGGCCGTTCAGGCTGATCTCGCGGACCGCCTCGGCTTCGAGCTCGATGAAGGTGCTCGAGCCTGGGTTTGCGCAGCGGAAGCTGGCGACGGTGACCGAGGTGAACGTGCGCTCGCCCGCCGTGAGGTCCAGTTCAACGGCATACGAGTCCACGCCGAGCAGGCGTGCCCGCTCTCGCGCTTCGTTCCTGGTCAGGTTGCCCGCCACGTGTGCTGTTCCCTTCAGCTGTGTGCTCGCATACGGATATCACCGTACCGACGCCAGGGCGTGCTCTTACCTCATGCCGTCGCTTCTCGCCCCGCATCCTTTCACGCTCGTGGCGGAATGACGGGGAGCAGGCCGAGGTTGCGACGGACATGGCGGACACGCAAGACCTTACACAGGTTGATTTCTGGTTCGATCCGGTCTGTCCCTGGGCGTGGATCACGTCCAGGTGGCTGCTCGAGGTCGCCGAACGGCGGCCAATCCAGCCGCGCTGGCATGTCATGAGCCTCTCCGTGCTCAACGAGGGTAAGCCCGATCTGTCCGACCGCTACCGCGAAGTGTTGTCTCGAAACTGGGGGCCGGTCCGGGTCCTGATCGCCGCGGAACAGAAGTTCGGCTCTGCGTTGCTTGGGCCGCTGTACACGGCACTCGGCACCCGTTTCCACAACGAGCAGCAGCCCAGGGAGCGAGCGACCATCGAGGCGGCGCTCGCCGATGTAGGATTGCCGGTTGAGCTGGCTGACGCGATGGATTCAACCGGGTATGACGAGACGCTGCGCGCCTCGCATTGCGACGGCATGGAGCGGGTCGGGTATGACGTCGGAACCCCTGTGATCTCGGTGAACGGCGCCTCATTCTTCGGGCCCGTGCTGTCACCCATCCCGCGCGGTGAGGCCGCCGCGCGGCTATGGGACGGCATATTGCTGGTGGCTGCCACCGACGGGTTCTTCGAGCTCAAGCGGAGCCGCACCCGCGACCCCGTCTTCACCTGAGGCTCCGGCCACCTCAGGCTAGCGCTTGCGGCGGCGGCGCCTGCGCCGCGACCTGCCGCCGCTGGTGCCTGCGGGCGCGCCGGTGGGCTCCTGTTGCGCCTGTTCCTGCTCTAGCTGCTGCGGATTCGCGGCCCCGTCGGCAGCGGAATCGCGGGATCTGGTGACCCCGGGAGCGGCCTTGCCTGGTGCGGCCGTCGGCCGCGGGATCCTGCGCGGCGGCACCTTGAGCTGGGCGTCGCGCCGCTCAGGCTTGGCTGAGGCGGCTGGCCCGGCATCGCGAGCGCTGGCCTGCCGGGCATTGCCCGAGTTGCCGCGGGTGGGCACGGGGCGCGGTGGACCGTCGGCACGTGGCCGCCTGGGACCGGGCATCTTGCCTGCCGCCCTGCCATGCGGAGGCATTCCTGGGATCGTGGGCGGGGTCTCGCTCGGAAGACTTTCGTGGGGCACAGGGTCGCGGGGCACAGCGCGCCACGTGACGTGACTGAGTGGCGCAACCTCGCTGGCCGGGACCGCCGAGGTGGCGCCGCCGTCCTGCGCGGCGGCCGCGTGGTGCTCGGGATGAGGCCTTGACACATCTCGTGCCCGCATCGCCGCATCGATTGTGACGCGCAGTCCTGGCATCGCCGCCTCCCGCCCTCAGTGTCGCATCCCGTGTTCCAGCGTAGGCAGCCTCACGGCGGGTCTGCTTAATCCTCGAGAGCTGCGCATGAGCGGTTCAGCACCCCATCGGGCGCCACGGCCCGGCCCCGGGCGCGCCGGGGGTTTGTCCGGGAGAGACCGGGGACGCCCCCCAGATCCCCCTGCGGAACCACTGGTAGTTCCGGCCGCGCGGCCGTTAAGAATCATTATCCCGAACGGCTGCGGGCGCTGACACGGCCCGGTGGCTGGCCCTTGCTCCTGCCCGGCCCCGGGTCTCCTGCGGTAGCGGCCGCTTGCCCTCGCGGCGCACCGGCATGGTCTGCGTAACGTGCTAGCTGGCCGTTCGGGAGCTACAGTGCCCGCATCATGGTTTCCCGCCAGCCTGTCCGCCCGCTCGCCGCTCTCGTCGCACGTGGCGCGCGGCTGCGCGCGTTCGCGCGCAGGCAGTTCATCACCCGCAACCGGCGCCTGTCCGCCGGGCTGGCGATCGTGACGATCGTGATCGGCCTGGCCGCCGTGCACGTGTCGCCGTCGTGGTTCTCACCAGGCGTGATGATCCTTCCGGTCCTCGCGGGCGGACTGCTGCTGCGGGTACGGGCGCTGCGGATACTCTTCGCCGTCGTCGCGGTGATGATCGCGTACGACGTGATGGACGGACGGGCTGGACCGGGCATCATCGCGACCATTGTTATCGTGGCGGTATTCGCCGACGTGCTCGCCAGGACGAGGGAGCAGCTAGGCATGCGGGGGCTGCGCGGCGACCAGATGCTTATCGAGCTACGGGACCGGCTGCGTGCGCAAGGGCGGCTGGCCGCACTGCCGGCCGGCTGGGGCTCACGGGTCGTGCTGGAGGCGGCCGGCGGGTCCTCGTTCGGCGGCGACTTCCTGGTGTCCGCGTCGGACGGCAAGACGCTGGAGCTGGCGCTGGTCGATGTCTCTGGCAAGGGGATCGACGCGGGGACCCGCGCACTGCTGCTTTCCGGCGCATTCGGCGGCTTGCTCGGGTCGGTGCCGAAAGAGGAGTTCCTCGGCGCGTGCAACGCCTACCTGCGCCGCGGTGGTAGCACCGAGGGCTTCGTTACGGCCATCCATCTCGCGCTGGACCTGATGACCGGGGAGTACGTGCTCTACTCGGCCGGCCATCCGCCCGCGGTCCAGTTCGATGCGGGCAGCGGCACCTGGCGGATCACGCAGGCACGCGGGATCGTGCTCGGCGTTGTAGCAAACCTTCGCTGTAGTCCGGAGCACGGCATGCTCCGGCAAGGCGACGCACTGCTGCTCTACACCGACGGGCTCATCGAGGCGCCGGGCCGCGATATCGACGCGGGCATTGACCGCCTCCTCGGCGAAGCGGACCGGTTGGTGACCACGGGGTTCCGGCAGGGTGCCGCCCAGCTCGTGCGCGCCGTGCAAACCGGGCACGCCGACGACTGCGCCCTCGTCCTGATATGGCGTAGCTGAAGCCGGTGCGCGAGTTCGGCCGTCAGGAACGGCCGGGGGCGGGCAGACCGAAGCCAGGGTGTGGGATGTCCCAGGTGGCGAACGTCACAGGGACCGAACCCGAGAGCTTGATGGTATCGTTACCGGCGTCGGCGCCTTTCCTGCCACGAAGTGGACATGGATGAATGGGGCGCCCACCGCCAGCGCGGCGATGACTATTGCGGCCGCCGCCAGCCACCGCATCCAATGACCTGATACCCAGTGGCATGGTACCCGCCGACGTCGATTTCAGCCGGCATTTTTAGTGTCCGCCAGCACATATTTCATCTTCGGGACATGGTCATCGGATGACCTGCCCGCAAGCTGACGGGGCGCCCTGGCGTGTTTCTCGGCACCCTATGAATCTTCCCGCCGTGCCTGCGGGATGGGGGGTGGCGCGGCCATTGAACAGAACGTCCCCGGGCCTTCCCGCGGGCGGCGAAATGCGCCTGCTGGTGGGTGGCTGAGGGCCATGCTGCCAGCCGCATCCGGCGCCCTTTTCTTGCGGCACCGGCAAAGTGCGGCACGAGGTACCTACGCCATGGCGAAATCGTGTTGCGGCGGCTGCGCCGCCCGGGTGAACGTAGAGCGCATGACCAAGGTCCGCCGGGTCATCCCGGGCGATTGGGAGGTCCTGCGCAGCGTCAGGCTCGCCGCGCTGCGCGAGGCGCCGTACGCTTTCGGCTCCACCTACCAGCGTGAGGCGGCCTTCGATGATCAGTGGTGGCGCGATCGGACCACATCGCGAGCCTGGTTCCTCGCCTGGCGTGACGGCCGTCCGGTGGGCCTCATCGCCGGCGGTGCCGATCCTGGCATAGCCGACCACGAGCGCTATGTTCTCTCGATGTGGGTGGATGTCGCTGCCCGGGGCACCGGTGCGGCTGATGCGCTGGTCGCTGCCATCACCGGATGGCCAGGAGCCAGGCCGCGCGAAGACTCCGGCTCTGGGTGTCTGACGGCAGCCCGCGAGCCCGGGCCTTCTACCATCGGCTCGGATTCCGTGCCACCGGGGCCCGGCAGCGGTTGCCGAGCGATCCCGAGCTGGCAGAGGCGGAACTCAGCCTCGACCTGGAGCCGCCCGGGCATGGGTTGCGGCAGCCCATCGCTGTCCGCCGTAACCCGGCCGGGTCCGTCGCAGGCCAGCTAGAGGGCGTGTCCCGTGGATCTTTGGCGGCGCGGATCGGCGCCCAGAACGACGACCGGCGGCGTTGTCGTCGTCGCCGATAGCTCCACTATCGGCTCCTCCTCCGCCTTGCCGGTCGCCGTCTGGATCACCGCCCGCATCCACCGAGATCCACGGGACACGCCCTAGCTGGGAGGCGATGAGGTGGCGTTGGATCCAAGGCACGGATCCAAGGCACCAGGCCCAATGGTGGCCCGGCGGCGCTCACCATGCTCGGCTGCTCGAACCCTCGCCACCTGCGGCAACCGAACCTCCCTGGTAAGCCGATGACCGCGCGCTTCCTGACGGAGCCGGCGGCCGGCCGTGACGCCGCTGGCCGGGCTCGGCGCCATGGGCTGGGTTCAAGTGTGCCGCGAGCGGGGCGATCCCAGATGCGCCCGTCCCGGGTGCCCGGGTGGCCCCGTACCGGGTGCGCGTGTTCCGGCTGGGCCGTCCCGGGCGCGTGTTCCGGGGTCCCGCGCGTCCCGGGTGCGCGTATGATCGCGAATCATGGCAACGCAGGCCTCTAGGAGAGCGGGATGCGATGGCCACGTTGCGCCGCCGAAACCTCCACGTTTCACCGTTGAAACCAGTGCCGGTCAACACTTCATCAACCACGGAAAAGACTGCCGCGGTGGCTCAGCCAATGAAAGCCTGAGCGGATGAAAGCTGAGCGGATGAAATCGGGTAGTCGGCCAGAGTGGCGGTCCGGTTCGTGGCTGCCCGGGTACGGTGCGGCGACCGTCCGGGGTCATAGGCAGCAGCTAAGAAGCGGCTCAGCGGCAGTTCGGCGCTAGCCAAAGGGGCGGCGCGGCGGCTTGCGATCGAACTGGTGCGCAGGGTAACTGTTTCGGGTGACCAGGCAACGTCGGCGCGGCGACCGGGTGCCGAGCCCGGACACGAGCACCGGATTCGCTCCGGGGGTTGTGACCCGCGCCTGGGTAATTCTGCTGGTAAGGGCGCCGCCTGATCTGACATTTATGTCATGTCAATGACGTGACGCCGATGTCATTGTTTGCAATACCTTGAGAAGTGTGCCGAAATAGAGATCGTGACGCGCGAGGCGACGCCAGTGAGCCGTGGGAACCGTACCCCAGGCGCCGCGATCCCAACGTGCCCTGACGGCGGCGTGACTGGTCGGGCTACAGGCAATTCCGCAGTGGCCGCGATCGACGCGCTCTCTGCCCGGGCAGCGGGCGAGAACTTTCCCGTTGCGCTCCGGGCCCTGCCGCGCGCCTACCGCCGACATCTCATGGCGGTTTACCGGTTCGCCCGCCTTGTCGATGACATTGGCGACGAGGTCGGCCCGGTGCTGACCGGCCCGGTGCTGACCGGCCCGGTGCTGACCGGCCCGGTGCTGACCGGCCCGGTGCTGACCGGCCCGGTGCTGACCGGCCCGGTGCTGACCGGCCCGGTGCCGGCCGGCCCGGATCGGATCAGCTACCGTCTGCGGGCCCTCGACGCGGTCGAGGAGGACCTCAACTGTGCTTTTTCAGCCGGGGCTTTTTCAGCCGGGGCTTGCTCAGCCGGGGCTTGCTCAGCCGGGGCCGCCTCGTTCGGTGCCGCGCCCAGGCTCCCGGTTGTCCGCGAGCTTGCCAGGACCGCCGCGGCTTGCGCCATTCCTGCCGAGCTGTTCCGGCTGCTCATCCAGGCCAATCGGCAAGACCAGACGGTCAGCAGGTACGCCACGTTCGAGGATCTCCTTGGCTACTGCCGCCTGTCCGCCAACCCCGTCGGGCGCATCGTCCTGCACATTTTCGGCGCCGCCACCCCCGAGCGGGAGCGGCTTTCCGATCTCGTGTGCACCGCCCTGCAACTCGCCGAGCACTGGCAGGACGTGGCTGAGGACTTCGGCAGGGGCCGCGTTTACTTGCCGCAGG
>Ga0335081_10006113_pt1 | contig 19120 bp, 18 predicted proteins | sample Lox_Sample_35_FD_206713 | JGI IMG/M metagenome (GOLD analysis project Ga0335081, IMG submission 206713) | Soil microbial communities from Loxahatchee National Wildlife Refuge, Florida, United States - Lox_Sample_3.5 | ecosystem: Environmental > Terrestrial > Soil > Wetlands | place: USA...
CCGATGATGACGGCTGGCCTGCTGACGGTGCCCACGTCGCCGTCGCGGCGCGCGAAGGTCGCGGGCACTGCCGGCGCCGCGCCGTCCAGAACCCCCAGCTTCACCAAGATGGCCTGCACGGTGTCGGCGGCGAGGTGCTGGTTCTTCGGGGAGAACGGGTCGATCGACGGCGGGATGATCCAGGCCTTGCTCGCGGGGATCCACGACGGGACGTACGTCTGGCGCGAGAACACGCATACCTCCGCGGCGGCCAGGTGCGGTCGCAGGAACTCCCACGCTGCCCTGGTGACCTCGTCTTCCCAGTCCACCCCGATGTGGCAACGCCACACCACCCGGGCGCCCGCGTGGGCCAGCGGCGCGGCCAGGCCGGCGGTCTGCGGGTCATGCAGCAGCACCACATCGCCGGGCCGGATCCGTGCCGCCAGCTCCACCGCGTTCGCGGCCATCATCTGCGCGTAATGACCGGCCTCCGCCATGCCGAGCGGGGCTCCGGACGGCCTGCCGTGAATCTGGTTGTGCAGCCGCTTGGTGATCGCGAAGAACTCGGCGTCGCCGGTGATCACCAGCCAGCCGATCGGGATGTCCAGGTCCTGCACGTACCCGACCAGGACCTGCAGCATCTCGGCGACCCCGCCACCTGCCGCGGTCGAGTTGACGTTCCAGATGGTACGTCCGGCCAGCATCTGCCGGACCTGGCCGGCGGCCTGGGTCAGCTCCGCATACCGCTGGGAGCCGATGACCGGCTCCAGCCGGGACACGGGCAGCCTCGGCACCTCCACCGCATGCAACAGGCTCACGGCATCCGCCTTCCCGGTCGCAACCGGCCGGACCACTGGTAAGAGGCGCAACGTACCGGTATGTGACTCGGCACGGCCGGTAAGAGTCAACCACGGTCACTCATCGACGATCAAGCACGTCGGCGCGGGCCACGCAATATCCACTGGGTGCGATGGAACGGCCGACACCGGCGGCCCGCCAGAAGCCGTGTCCTGACTCCGGCGGGCCGCCGGCCGCGAGCCGCTGGCTCAGAACTTGACCGGGTACCAGGTCCGGCCCGCGTCCCTCGTCCAGAGAAGCTGGCCGTGGCTCCCGGACCCCGGGTTCCCGGTCACCAGGACGCCCGTGGTCGGGCTCATGAACTGCAGCGTGCTCAGCATCGCGCCGCCCATGGTCCCCCGGATACCGAGGGTGGTCCAGCTCTGCCCGAGGTTGGCCGAACGGTAGATGGTGTCCAATCCCGGCGTCACCACCGCAACCGTGATCGCGCCGAGCCGGCCCGGCGTCACCGCGAACGCGGCCACGTCACCGGCCGACGGAGGGGCCTGCCGCGTCTGCCACGCGGTACGGCCGCCGTTGAACGAGACCAGGACCTTCACGGCCGTGCGGAACATGCCGCTCGGCGCGGCGTACAGCAGGGCCACGTACCTGGGGCTGGCCGCCGCTATGCCGGCGAGCCGGTACGGCGTGCCGTGGTCCGTACCCTGGGAGCGGAGCTGGTACCTGACCCAGCGCACCCCGTCGGCCGTCTTCCACAGGTACGTGCCGCCGCCGAACCACACCGAATCACCCGAGACCGCCAGCATGCTGCCGGTCATGGCGCCCGGCCGCGGCCACGCGCCGACCCGTGTCCATCCGTTCCGGCCGACCGGGCTGCGGTACAGCCGGTCGCCGGCCACCGCGTACACGGCGTGCGCGGATGCGGCCATCGCCTGGATGTTCCCGGGCAGCGTGAGCTCCCGCCAGGTCGCCCCGCCGTTGTGCGTGGCCCAGATGTGCCCGGTGTTGGCCTGGTCATACAGCCATCCGTCGGCACGACCGGCGAACACGACGCGGTTCACCTGCGGCGTACGGGAAGCGCCGTTGTCCAGCCAGACGACCGGTGCGTGCATCCGCGACCAGTGCGCACCGCCGTCGGCGGTCACCGCGAGCCGCGCCAGGCGCGCGAGGCCGACGCCGTGATCCGCGCCACCCAGCGCGACGCCCCAGGCCGGGGACGCGAAGCTGGCGGCGGCCGGCTCGAAGCCGTGCACTCTCAGCGGGGCGACCGGGGCGGGACGGCCGGGCTGGGCCGGAGTGGCCGTTGCCGCGGTGGCGCCGCCGGAGACCAGGCCTACGATCAGTGCTCCCGCCGCCCCGGCGGCGCTGAGCACCTTGAAGACATGCGTTCTCATCGCAGCACCTTCCTTTCACTCTCGGCGCAGCCAGGCTCGCCGCATGAAAAGAAAGCGACCCCGGCCTTGCCGCTGATCTCAGGCGTAGGGCAGCCGCAATTAGATATCCAGGGTCAGGCGTCAGTACAAGAAAGGACCATCGGGCCGGACTCTGAAATCCGTGAAATTCACGGATATTCGCCGGCCGGAAACGCATGCCGCGCCTCGCGAAAGCGTCTCAGATGGCGGCGCGGTCCCGCTCACCGGTCCGGACGCGCAACGCGCCGTCCACCGGGGTGATCCATATCTTCCCGTCGCCGATCGTCTCCGTCCTGGCGTGCTTGGTGATGGCCTCGACCAGGGTTTCCACGTCGTCATCGAGGGCGACGATGTCCAGCCTGATCTTGGGCAGCAACGCCACCCGGGGCGGCCCTGCCTCGTGGGCGAGCTGGCCGAATTGCCGGCCGAAACCGCGGACCTCGGTCACGGTCAGGCCGCGCACCTGGTTGTCGATCAGGGTGTCGATCAGCTCCTCGAGCCTGTCGGGCCTGACTATGGCTGTGATGAGTTTCATGCCAGTTCGCCTCCGCCTCAGCCTGCGCGCTCACATGCTGCGCATGCGGTGGAACTTGCGGATGTCGTCCATGCCCGCCAGCAGCGCGAGGCCGGTGACCAGCAGGACGGCGCATGCGGCGGCCCTTAGCGCCGTTCCGGTGATGTGCTTCATGGGTCCGAGCCTTTCTGTGCCGCCCGGGACGGATTCCCGGGGCTGACCAGGTGCGGCGCGACCCATGGCCGGCGCCGCAGGCTCACTGTCGCCGTTCGCGGGTGCCGCGGGCTAGGGCCGAAGAGCCGGCCCTGGCGGGACCTGAGTCCCCGGCCGGTCCTAACCGGTGGTGGTACCCGCCCGGGTGATCGTCTCGGCGATCCGGTCCAGAAAGCCACCGAGGACCACCGCGCCCATGCGCGGGCCGTCCTCACCGGGCTCGGCCCGGTAGACGCCAGACAGCTCGACCAGGGTGGCGCTGTGCCCGGCCGAGGTCAGCGTGAGATCGGCGTCGAGCATGGGAAACGGCTCGCCGTAGTGGCCGCTGGTCTCCCACCTGACAGCGAGCACGGCGCGGCCCCGCCGGGTGATCAGGTCGCGGAAACGGGATCGGGCCAGCGGCGGCACACCGGGCGGCGCGCCCGCGGCGTAGGCGTCGGCCGAGACCCGGTCCAGCACGCCGTTCGCGCTCAGCCCCGCCAGCCGGGCCAGTGCCACCTCGAAGCTGACGTCGAGCATTGCCACATGGCTGACGAACATGACTGGCCTCCTCGCTCGGCGGCCGCGGACGGCGGGCCGAAGACGGCTCAGGGCAGCCGCTACCCCGTGGCGGCCCCGGCATGCGCGGGACTCGTGACAATAGGAGCTGACCGGTCAGTCGCTGTCCCGGCGAGCGAAGGCGCGCTTGACGACGGCGACGGTCCCGATCATGGCGAACAGCGCCACGCCCACCGACGACGGGATGGTGGTCGGGGCACTGGCCGGGTTCGAGAAGACCATGTCGCCGCCGAAGATGCCGTCGAACAGGACCGCGAGCCACATCGCGATGATGCTCACCGCGCCCCAGAACGCGGGCACCAGGAGCCGGGGGGCGATGGCGTCGCGGGCCGACCCGGCGGTGGAAGGCTCATGCATGGTTGCAGTCATGACAACCTCCTCAATCACGATTTCACCGTTACCCGGGTACCGAACGCGCCGCTAGGGGCATTGGTCACGGCTTCCCGGTACGAACGCCGGCCGGCGCGCCTCTGGGATCAGACTCTCCTGCTCGCTTACCGTGACCATCGTCAGAGCGACGAGATATCGCCCGCCGCGGGCGGGCAGTTAAGCTGGGCCTGGCCGCGAACGGAGCGGCCGAGGCGAGCACAGGGAGGGCGCCATGCACCCTGATGGGGACGCAACGCTCCAGCCGTCTGGCCAGGCTGTAGTGATCGATGTCGGCGGGCTTTCGGTATTGTTCGACGCGCTGCGCGGCCGGGGTTTCACGGTCGTCGGTCCGACCGTCAGGGACGGCGCGATCGTGGTGGCCGAGCTGGCCTCGGTCGATGAGCTGCCGTTCGGGTGGGGGGTGGAAACCGAAGCGGGGAAGTACCGGCTGCGGGAGCGGGACGACAATGCCGCGTTCGGGCACTCCGCCGGCCCGCAGTCATGGAAGAGCGTGCTGCATCCGCCACGAGCGAGGCTGTGGTCGGCGGACCGGGCCACCGGCAGCGTGGAAGCGGGCGAGGCCGCGGCGCCGCCAAGGTACGCCCTGCTCGGCGTGCGTCCGTGTGATGTGCGCGCGGTCGGCATACTGGACCGGGTGCTGACCGGCGGCCAGCATGCCGATCCCGTCTACAGCGGGCGGCGCGATGGCGCGTTCATCATCGCGGTCGAGTGCACGGAGCCGGGCGCCACGTGCTTCTGCGCCTCGATGGGTTGCGGTCCCGGAGCCGAGTCCGGGTTCGACCTGGCCATGACGGAGCTGGCCGACTCCGAGGGGCATCGCTTCGTCGTACGGGCCGGCACGCCTGCAGGTGCCGATCTGCTGGCGGACGTGCCGGGCCGGGCGGCCGACGAGGCGACGATACGGCGCGCCAGCACGGCGGTGGCCGAGGCGGCTGACCATATGGGCCGGACCATGCCGGCCCAGGACCTGCCGCAGCTGCTGGCCGGCAGCCGCGAGTCCCCGCACTGGGACGACGTCGCCTCCCGCTGCCTGACCTGCGGCAACTGCACCATGGTCTGCCCCACCTGCTTCTGTACGACAACCGAGGACGTGACCGACCTGACCGGCGATCATGCCGAGCGGTGGCGCGTCTGGGACTCCTGCTACGCACTGGACTTCTCCTACCTGCACGGCGGCAGCGTGCGTACCAGCGGGCAGAGCCGGTACCGGCAATGGATCAGCCACAAGCTGGGCACCTGGCACGATCAGTTCGGGTCATCGGGATGCGTGGGCTGCGGGCGGTGCATCGCATGGTGCCCCACCGGCATCGACATCACCCAGGAGGTGGCCGCATTGGCCAGCCTGCAGGACTCAGCGACCGCGGACGAGGACTGACGATGACGGAAACGGTGGCCGCGCGGGTCTCGGCTCAGCCCTTCTTCGCCACTCTCACCGACACCCAGCGCGCGGCGCTGGCCGAGGACGGCATAACGGAGGAGTTCGCGGCGGGTGAGCGCGTGTTCGGCGAGGGCGGCATCGCCGATAGGTTCTGGCTGATCGAGGGCGGCAGCATCGCCCTGGACCTGCGGGTACCGGGCCGCGGTGATCGGGTTATCGAGACCCTGGGCCCCGGCACGATGCTCGGCTGGTCATGGCTGCACCCGCCGTACCGCTGGCATTTCGGCGCCGTGGCCCGCGTGGCCACCACCGCGATCGCGTTCGACGCCGCCTCGGTACGCCGTCGCTGCGACGCCGATCCGGCCTTCGGATACGCGCTGCTGCGCTTGTTCACGCCGCTCATTACCGAACGGCTCCAGGCGACCCGGCTGCGGCTACTGGATCTGTATGCCGCCCCGTCCCAGGTCGGGCAGGCTAGTACCGAGCCGGCGGACGCGTGACCAGCCAGGGTGCGGTCACGCCGGCGCTGGCTGAACCGGCCGCCGCGGTGCCGCGCTTTTACCGGGTTGCCTCCCGCCGGGAAGACACCGGCGACACGGTCACGCTGGAGCTGACGGAACCGGCCATCGGTGTTCCGGCCTTCGCGCCGGGACAGTTTGCCATGCTGACCGCGCTGGGTATCGGCGAGGTACCTATCTCCGTGAGCGGTCTCGGTGATAACCGCGGCGGGCAGGCACGCCGACTGCAGCACACGCTGCGCGCGGTGGGCGCGGTCACCCGTGCGCTGCACGCCGCGCCGCCAGGAAGTCTTATCGGGGTACGCGGCCCGTTCGGCACCGGCTGGGACGTGGAGTCGGCGGCCGGCCGGGACGTCGTGATCGTGGCGGGCGGGATCGGGCTCGCGCCGCTGCGTCCCGTGGTGCTCACCGCGCTCGCCGACCGGTCCCGGTATGGCCGGATCGTCCTGCTGGTCGGCGCGCGGACCCCTGGTGACCTGCTCTACACCGACGAGCTGGAACGCTGGCGCCGCGATGGGGTCGAGGTGGCGGTGACGGTCGACCGGGCGGACAGCGGCTGGGGCGGTGAGGTCGGGCTGGTGACGGCGCTCATCAAGCCTGCCGGGCTCGCGCCGGGCAACAGCGTGGCGTTTGTCTGCGGCCCGGACATCATGATGCGGTTCACTGCCGACGCGCTCGCGGGTGAGGGAATTCCCGTGCACAGGATACGCGTGTCACTCGAGCGCAACATGCGCTGCGGCGCCGCCTGGTGCGGGCACTGCCAGCTCGGGCCGCTGCTGGTCTGCCGGGACGGCCCGGTGGTCGGCTACGACCGGGCGGCGGCGCTGATGAGCGTGCGGGAGCTGTGATGAGTGTGCCTACCCTGGCGGTGTGGAAGTTCGCGTCCTGCGACGGCTGCCAGCTCACGCTCCTCGACTGTGAGGATGAGCTGCTGGCGATCGCCGGGCAGGTGAAGATCGCGCACTTCGTCGAGGCCACCAGCGAGACTCAGCCGGGTCCGTATGACGTGTCCCTGGTGGAGGGTTCGATCACGACGGCGGCCGACGCCGAGCGGATCCGGCAGGTACGCGAGATGTCGCGGACGCTGGTGACGATCGGGGCGTGCGCGAACGCGGGCGGCGTGCAGGCCCTGCGTAACCTCGCCGACGTGGAGGAGTTCACTTCGGTCGTGTACGCCCGGCCGGACTACATCTCCACCCTGGCCACGTCGACCCCGATCGCGGCGCATGTGGACGTCGACTTCGAGCTGCACGGCTGCCCGATCGACCGGCGCCAGCTGCTCGAGGTCATCACGGCCCTGCTCGCCGGGCGCAAGCCGAACATCCCGGCCCACAGTGTGTGTTTCGAGTGCAAGCAACGCGGCAACGTGTGCGTGGTGGTCGCGCACGGCACGCCGTGCCTCGGACCGGTGACGCACGCCGGGTGCGGTGCCCTGTGCCCGGCCCACCATCGCGGGTGCTACGGCTGTTTCGGGCCGATGGAGACACCCAACGCGGGCGCCCAGGTGGGCCTGTTGCGGGCCACCGGCATGAGTGAGGCCGATGTCGTGCGGGCATTCCGTACGTTCAACACGGGTGCACCCGCGTTTATCGAGCTGTCCCAGGTCGCGAGACCGCAGGAGAGGCGGAGCGAGTGAGCCACCGGAACGACCGCACGCTCGCCGTCCGCGCGCTGGCCCGGGTCGAGGGCGAAGGCGCGATGCACGTCCGGGTACGCGGAGGCACCGTCGAGGACGTGCGGCTGGAGATCTACGAGCCGCCCCGGTTCTTCGAGGCGTTCCTGCGCGGGCGGCGGCATACCGAACCGCCTGACATTACCGCTCGCATCTGCGGAATCTGCCCGGTCGCATACCAGATGAGCGCGTGCCTGGCCATCGAGGCGGCCTGCGGGATCGAGGTTACGGAGCCGATCGCCGATCTTCGCCGGCTGCTCTACTGCGGAGAGTGGATCGAGAGCCACGCCCTGCACATCTACCTGCTGCACGCCCCCGACTTCCTCGGCTACACCAGCGCGCTCGCCCTCGCCGAAGACCGCCGTGACCTGGTCGAGCGGGGACTGGCGATGAAGAAAGCCGGCAACGCGATCATGGAGCTGGTCGGCGGCCGGGCGATCCATCCGGTCAACGTCCGGGTGGGCGGCTTCTACCGGGCTCCGGCCAAGGCCGAGATGGCGGTCCTGGCCGAGAAGCTGCGCGTCGCGCTGGATCAGGCGCTGGACACCGTGCGCTGGGCGGCCGGGTTCGAGTTCCCCGACTTCCACCACGACCACGAGATGCTGGCCTTGGTCACGCCCGGGCAGTACGCCATAGACCGGGGCACGGTCGCCACCACCGGCGGCCTGACGTTCGCCCCGGCGGAGTTCGAGGAGCACGTCATCGAGGAGCACGTACCGCACTCGACGGCGCTGCATGCCCGGCTGGCCGGACGGGGCCGGTACATGACCGGACCGACCGCCCGTTACACCCTGAGCCGGCAGTGGCTCTCACCGGTGGCGCGGCAGGCCGCCGACGAGGCGGGCCTCGGCGCCGAGTGCCGTAACCCGTACCGCAGCATCCTGGTCCGCGCCGTGGAGGTGGTGTACGCGGTGGACGAGGCGCTGCGGCTGATCGAGCGATACGAGCCGCCCGCGCCGTGCTATCTGGACGTCCCGCCGCGCGCCGCCGTCGGGCACGGCGCCACCGAAGCGCCGCGCGGCGTGCTGTTCCACCGGTACGCCATCGACGCCGACGGTCTCATCACCTCTGCCCGCATCGTGCCGCCGACCTCGCAGAATCAGGCCAGCATCGAGGACGACCTGGGCCGGTTCGTCGCCGGCCGGCTGGATCTCGGCGATCAGCAGCTGACCTGGCAATGCGAGCAGGCGATCCGCAACTACGACCCGTGCATCTCCTGCGCGACCCACTTCCTCGATCTCACGATCGATCGCGCGTGACCAGGCAAGACAATCCCGCCAGCGGGCGGTGTCTCATGGGGTTGAGGTGGCCGGGGCTGACGAGGACGGCGGCGCCCCTGGAGAGGTGACCGTGGGCGAAACGGTCACGGAGGGCGTCGTGGTCGGCGTGCCCGGGACCGTCGGCGTCGTCGTGGTGGCGGTTGGAGTCACCGACGGAGTTGGGGTGGCGCTCGACGTTGGCGTCGGGGTGGTCGAGGATGCCGGGGTGGATGTCGTCGCGGGCGGGGACTGGACAGGTCCGACAAGGCTGGGCCCGGTGCTGAGATGGCCGGTCAGCAACAGCGCGATCGCGAGCCCCACTACGGTGCCGACGGCGATCACGCCGCCCGTCGCGATGCCAGCGGCGAAGGCGTGGCGCTCGCGCCGGTACTCGGTGTCACGGCGCTCGCGCAGCCAGGCGGGGAGCGCGGCGCGGCGGGCGGCCCAGCTGTTGAACGGCGCGGCGGCCATGCCGAGGGTGGGCACGAACAGCAGGCCGGCCAGCAGCGGGCCGCTCAGCGTGCTCGTCTTGGTGAGCGCGCCGGCGATCCCGGCCGCGCCGAGGAGTGCGAGGACGGTCTCCGCCCAGTTGGCGCGCAGCGCATGCCACCAGCTGGTCCGCTCGCTGGTCTTCGGGGTACGCAAGAAGGCGGCCTTCTTCGCGAACAGGGCGAGCACCGAGGCGCGGGCCACGACGAGCGAGGTGGACTGCCAGATGAAGAACGCGCCGATCGCGTCGCGCCAGGACGCCCCGGTGCTGCGGCGCAGCAGCGCCATCGCGCGGACCAGGCCGAGCAGGACGAGCACGGGGACGGCGGCGACGAGGAAGACCGTCAGCTTGCGGAAGAGCTGCCCGCCGCCGGTCGCCAGGTTCGCCGCGCCGACCAGCAAGAAGATGTAAAACAGCAGACCGAGCAGGTCGCCGTACCACTGCAGCGCGCCGGACAGGTACGACCAGCGCTGGCCGGCCGACAGGTGGTTCTGCCTTGTCTCCCGGCCGGGGAACAGAGACTTCCAGTGCATGCGCAGCAGCTGAATGCCGCCGAAGCACCACCGGTACCGCTGTCCCTTGAGCGCCTCGAACGTCAGCGGCATGATGCCGCGGCCGCCGGACTCGTCGACGTGCATGCCGGACCAGCCCGCGCGGAGCAGCCTGAGCGAGATCTCCGCGTCCTCGGTGATGCACCACTCGTCCCAGCCGCCGAGCTGGTCGAGGGCGACCCGCCTGATCAGACCCATGGTGCCGGCGAAGATCGCGCCGTCGCGCTCGTTCCTCGAGGGCTGGGAGACGGCGAAGAAGTACTTGTAGGAGTAGTAAAGCCGCCGGTAGTAGCGGGCATGCCACCAGTCGCGGTAGTCCTGCGGCGCCTGCACGAACCCGATCCACGGGTCGGCGAAGAGCGGCACGCAGTCGCGGAGCCAATCCGGTTCGACCTGATAGTCGGAGTCGACGACGCCGATGATCTCGGCGTCCGGGTCGGTGAGATGCTGTAGCGCGTAGTTGAGCGCGCCGGACTTGTAGCCGGGCCAGTCCTCCAGGTGCTTGAACGTGACGCCGTGCCGCCGGCACCACGTCTCGACCGGGCGCCACAGCCACTCATCGTCGGTGTTGTCGTCGATGACGACGATCTGCACCCGGGGATAATCGAGTCGCAGCAGCGCGCGGAGCGTGTCGATGACCATGGCTGGCGGCTCGTTGTGCGCCGGGACATGCACGCTGACCAGGGGGGGAGGATTATCGTGCGCCGGACCCACCGCCCGCAGTGCCGCGGTGGGCACCCGCCGGCGCGGGTCAAGCCGGGCACGCCTGCGATGCCAGTGCGCGGTGCCCAGCGCGTCGCATAGTTCCCACAGGTATGCGCAGGACATCAGCGCGGCGACCACCTCGAGGCACCACAGCAGCACGCCGCCAGCCGTGCCGGCCGGGCCGAGGTGGCTGGCGAACGTCCACTCGAGCGCGTACACCAGGTAGACCGCGAAGAGGTAGGTGGACGACGCCCAGCACAGGTGCGCCCGCGGCGACCAGTTCCTGGTGAGCGGGAGCCACAGCAGCCCGGCCAGCGCCACGGCCGCCCCGCCGAGGATGAGGTTGCCCTCTGTCGCCTTCAGCAGGTACAGCACGCCGGCGGCCGCGGCGGCGAGCACCGCGGAGCCGACAACGGCCAGGACCACCCGCCAGATCGCGGCCCAGGCGCCCGCCGTCCGCCTATGGTGCCTGGCCGGCAGGAAGAGCGCGGCGGAACCGAGCGGCGCGGCGATGAGCCCGGCGATAACCAGTGCCTCAAGCATGAAAGCCTCACCTGCCCAGATAGGTCATGACCGCCGCGCTGAACGCCGCGCGGGCGGCCGGGTCGTCTTCGAGGCGCCAGTCCTGGTGGTAGAGGCCGGCGTGCTGCGCCACGTCGAACCAGACCACCCCGGCGAGACGCGCCGCGCGGACGCCCGCGAACAGCGCGTCGATCTGGTTCTCCCGGTCCGTGGTGGTGCCCACCGCGGTCTCGGCGATCAGCAGCGGTGCGCTGCTGAATTCGCGGATGCCGGCGATAGTCGAGCCGAACACCGAGCCGAAGCTATCCGTGGCCCGGTAGTAGTAGCCGGCGATACCGGTCCAGTCGGTCCACGCCGCGCCCGGCCACCACCGGCTCAGCGAACTCGACGCCCCTTGGACGGTGTTGACCGTCCACAGCCAGGTGACGTTGGCTGCTCCCGCGGCGCGGAAGACCCGCACGACATGCCGCCAGGCGGCCACGAACGTCGCGGGCGAGACGTGGCCGTAGCCCCAGGAGTACCAGGTGCCGTTCATCTCGTGGCCGAACGACACGATCACCGGATGGCCGAAGGAGACGACGGCATCCGCGTAGGAACGCAGGTAGGCATCCGAGCCGCCCGCGGCGATCGAGGTTAGCGTCACGCCCTTCGGCTCGAGCTGGACGAGCACATAGGTGTCATGGTCCCAGGCCGTCTCCGCGAATGACGTGCTGAACGGCTGGTCCCACGACGAGTAGTACACGACGATCCCGGGCTTGACGCCGGTCGCGTCGGTGAACTCAGCGATCTGCGACCAGCTGTCCGGCGCTCCTGGCTCGTAGACACCAGCCAGCGGGCTGGCCGGGGTGGGGACCGGCGTCAGGGGCGGCTGCGACGTCAGCGGGGTCAGGCAACCCGTGGCCGCCAGCAATACAGCGGCGATTACCGCCGCGATCACGATCCTTCGCACAATGACGCCTCCACGCGGGAAAGCCCAGCGAAAAAGCGCCTCTATCCAGCAGGCCGCTCCGCCCGGCTCCTCCCCAGATTCAGGATCTCGACATGACTCGCGCCACAGCAGAGGCGAACGACCTGGCCACCTCGGCAAACGACCCGAAGCCGCCGCACACGGCCGGCCGCCCCACGGCCGGGAGCGCGCTGACCGGGTAGTGGCCAGCGTCCCGCCCCTGGTCCGCGAGGCGAGGCCGGTATTTCGGCAAACAGTGAGTGAATAGTGGGTAAACACGGGAAGTGACACCGGGTCTGGACACGCTGCGCGGCTACCGCCGGGCCTGGCTGCCCGGTGACCTGCTGGCCGGCGTCACCGTCGCGGCCTACCTGGTGCCGCAGGTGATGGCGTACGCGACGATCGTGGGCCTGCCCCCGGTCACCGGACTGTGGGCCGCCGTCCCGGCGCTGATCGCCTATGTGTTCTTCGGTACCTCGAAATCGCTGTCCATGGGCCCGGAGGCGACTACCGCGCTGATGACCCTGGTGGCCATCAGGCCGCTGGCCGACGGTGACCCGGCCAGGTACGCCGAACTCGCCAGCATGCTCGCCCTGCTCACCGGGCTGATGGCGCTGGCGGCCTGGCTGCTGCGGCTGGGCTTCTTCGCGGACCTGCTGTCGCGGCCCGTGCTGGTCGGCTACATGGCCGGCGTTGGCCTGATCATGATCGGCGACCAGCTCAAGAACGTGACCGGAGTCCCGGTCACCGGCCAGACGTTTTTCGCCCAGGCCGGCTCGTTCGCCAGCGGGTTTGGCCACGTCCGGCCGGTCGTCCTCGCGGTCTCCCTGCCCGTCCTGGCGTTCCTGGAGCTGCTGCGGTGGCGCTGGCCGCGCCTGCCGGGCCCGCTGCTGGCGGTGCTGCTCGCCTCCGTCGCGGTGGCGGCGTTCGGCCTGAGCAGCCACGGAATCGGTGTCGTCGGTCCGGTTCCGGCGCGGCTGCCCTCGGTCGAGCTGCCCGCTCTCCATCCCGAGCAGCTGCGCGACCTGCTGCTGCCCGCGTTCACCGTGCTGATCGTGGGCTTCAGCGACGACGTGGTGACCGCCCGTTCGTTCGCGCGGCGCGGCGAGGAGATCGTGGCGAACCGGGAGCTGCTGGCGCTCAGCGTGGCTAATATCGGCTCGTCGCTGGTGCACGGCTTCCCGGTCAGCAGCAGCGCGACCAGGACGGCCATCGCGGTCACCGTCGGCAACAAGACCAAGGCTTACTCGCTCGCCGTGGCGGCCTCGGTGCTCGCGGTTCTGCTGTTCGCGCCCTCTCTCCTAGCTCGCATCCCGACGGCGGCGCTCGGCGGGATCGTGATCTTTGCTGCGGTGCAGCTGATCGACGTGCCGGCGTTCCGGCGGTTGCTCGCCTTCCGCCGCACCGAGCTGGGGATCGCGGTGGCCGCTTGTGTCGGCGTGCTCGCCTTCGACATCCTCTACGGCGTGCTGGTCGCGATCGCCCTGTCAGTAGCCGACCTGCTGGTCCGGGTGGCCCGCCCGCACGACGCGATCCAGGGGATCGTCCCCGGCCTGGCGGGCATGCACGACGTGGACGACTACCCTGAGGCCAAGACCCTCCCCGGCCTGGTGGTGTACCGGTACGACGCGCCGCTGTTCTTCGCCAACGCGGAGGACTTCCGGCGCCGTGCCCTGGCCGCCGCGGACGGGGCGACAGGTTCCCTGCACTGGTTCGTGCTCAACGTCGAGGCCAACGTCGAGGTGGATTTCACCGCGCTCGAGGCCCTGGACGCTGTCCGCGAGGAGATCGTCAGCCGGGGCGCCGCGTTCGCCCTCGCCCGGGTCAAACAGGACCTGCTGACCCGGCTGGAGGCGTTCGGCCTGGCCGGCAAGATCGGGCCGGAGCTGCTGTTCCCGACCCTGCCCACCGCCGTGCAGGCCTACAAGGACAGGACGAAAGACCCGCCGGCCGGCAACCAAGGCCCATGACCGCGGCCGGTCCCGCTGACCCAGGGTGAGAGCAGAACTTTGATACCGAACGGACTGGGTTCACCGCGACCGCGACCGCGCCTCCCGCCCCCCGGCCGATCGACCTGGCCGCGGCGCGCCGGGAGGGATGACAGATGGACATTGTCTACGAGCGGCCGCCGCTGCCGTACCTTACGGCGCTGCGGGCGGTGGCCCGCTGCTCCGCCCGCACGGCGCGGCTGCTCCGGCAGCACCGGCTGCGCCTGCCCGCCCGGTGGGTGGGGACGCGACTGCACTTCGCCGACGGCACCTCGGCGCGGGTGTACCGCGAGACGGTCTGCGACCGGGGCGCGACGCTGGACCCGTGCGTGCTCGTCGTGGAGTTCCGGCTGCGCGCCGTGCGCGGCCTCGGGCACGCCGCGTTCCGCTGGGAGAGCCTGCTCAACACCCCGCTGTTCGCCGGCTTTCCCGGGTTCGTGTCCAAGCTGTGGCTGGCACACGACGACCTGGGCCGCTACCGCGGCCTGTACGAATGGGACGACCCGGAGCTCGCGGAGCGCTATGCCCGGGCGTTGTGGCGGGTGCTCGCGCTGGTGTCGGTGCCGGGCTCGATCCACTACGTGGTGCTGCCCGGCCTGCGCCGCGACGAGGTGCTGGACCGGCCGCACCTGCTGGGCGGGGACGACGCGTGGTGGCGCCTGGCCGAGGTCAGGTGAACCAGGACATCCTGGTGGCGGGCGCCGGGCCGGCCGGGCTGGCCCTGGCGCTGCAGGCGCACGACCACGGCGCCGCCGTCCGGGTCATCGACCGGCGCCCTGAGGCGGCCCGTCCGTCCCGTGCGCTCATCCTGCACGCCCGCACCCTGGAGGTTCTGCGCCCGCTGGGGGTGACGCAGGCGCTGCTGGCCCGGGCCGACACCGCGCCAGCGGCGGACCTGCGGCTGGGTTCGCGGACCGTCCGCGTCACGCTCGGCGGCCTCGCGCTGCCGGACACCGCCTTCCCGCACCTGACCCTGGTCCGGCAGATGGACGTGGAGCGGGCGCTGACCGCAGCGCTGGCCGACCGCGGGGTCGACGTGGAGCGCGGCACCGAGCTGGCCGCGGTACGCGACGAGCCCGGGGGAGTTCGCGCGCTCCTGCGCACGCCGGCCGGATCGGAGCAGGCCCGGTTCGGCTTCGCCGTCGGCTGCGACGGCCCGGCCAGCACCGTCCGGGCCCAGGCCGGCCTGCGCTGGACCGGCCGCGTCTACCCGGTGGAGATCGTGCTGGCCGACGCCGAGCTCGACGGTGATCTGCCCGGCGACGCGGCCCAGGTGGTGGCCGGCCGGGGCGGGCTGCTGTTCGCCTTCCGCCTCGGCGAGTACGCGACCTGGCGGCTGCTCGGGACCCGCCCCGCGACGCCGGGCCGGGTGGAACCCGGGGCGTTCGGCCCTCCGGTTTCAGCCGATGACCTGCAGCGGATGATCGACGCCGCGGGCCTGGGCGCGCGGGTCACCGACCTGCGGTGGTCCTCGCGGGTCACGGTGCAGCGCCGGGTGGCCAGCCGGTTCCGGCGGGGGCGGCTGTTCCTGGCCGGGGACGCCGCGCACGCCTATTCCCCGGCCACCGGCCAGGGGATGAACGCGGCCATCCAGGACGCCGCCAACCTCGGCTGGAAGCTTGCGTTCGCGACGTCCGGGTCAGCCGGCGGGCCGCTGCTCGAGTCCTACGACCGCGAGCGCCGGCCGGTGGCGCGTCAGCTGCTGGCCCTGACCGACCTGGCGTTCTGGACCGAGGCCGGCACCGGGCCCGTCCCGTCCGCGCTCCGTGCCCGGCTCGCGCCGCTCGCCGCTCCGCTGGTGCCCGCGCTGACCCGCGGCCGCCTGGCCGCCAGCGGGATCCGGCTGCTGTCGCAGCTGAACGCCAGCTACCGCGGCAGTCCCCTGTCGGCGGAAGGAACGCCGCGCCGTCCTGGCGCCCCCCGTGCCGGGGACCGGCTGCCGGACCGGCTCGTCCGCGCGGACGGGCGGAGCGTCCGGCTGCACGAGCTACTGGCCCGGCCCGGCGTGCATATCCTGCTCGACCGCGACGCGGACCGGCCCGGGGACCTGGCGCCCGGCCGGTTCGTGACCGTGCACCGCCTCGCCAGTGTGCCGGGCCGCGGCGTCATTGTCGTCCGGCCCGACGGCTACATCGGCTTCCGCGCCGGGACCGCCGAGGCCGGTCAGCTCGCCGCCTGGCTCGCCCTCGCTGGCGCCGTCACGGGCCTGCGCGATCACACCAGCCCGGGCAGGCTGCGGGCGAGCGAGTAGCCGGCCACCGCGATGAGCAGCACGGTGAAGCCGGTGGCCAGCCGGGACGGGTCGACCCGGGACGCGACGCGGTGGCCGGCCAGCACCCCGGCCAGCGCGGCGGCGGTGAACACGGCGAGCAGCGTCCAGTCGAGGCTGACCTGGCCGCCCAGCCGGGCGGCCAGCGCGGTGGCGCTGTTGATGGTGATGACCAGCAGCGAGGTCCCCACGGCGGCGGGCATGCCGAAGCCGAGGACGAGCACGAGCGCGGGCACGATGACGAACCCGCCCCCCACGCCGAAGAAGCCGGTGAGCAGGCCGACTCCGGTGGCCGCGGCGGTGATCTTCAGGATCCGGCGGCCGATCGTGCTCTCGTCGGCGTGCTCTCGCCGGGGCGCCGTCCCCGGCCGGCGGCGCAGCATGGCCGCGGCAGCCGCGAGCAGGAGCCCGGCGAACAGGCTGAGCAGCAGGTCGGGCTGGACGCTGGACGACAGCCGGGTACCCGCGTAGGATCCCGCCACTCCCAGGACGCCGAAGGCGATGCCAGGCGCCAGGCGCACCCGGCCCGCACGCCAGTGCGCGATCATCCCGGCGGCCGCCGTGATCCCCACGATGAGCAGCGCCCCGGTCGTGGCCGCGTGCGGTTCCTGACCTAGCAGGTAGACCAGCACCGGGACGGTAAGAATTGACCCGCCGCCGCCGAGAGCGCCGAGCAGGACGCCGATCAGCAGCCCGGCCGGTACGGCGATCGACAGCACGGGAGCCTCCTGATCCTGATATACCCCCGGGGGTATATCGTCAGGGTCAGGTTACCTACCCGGCTCCCGGTCGCGCAAATACCCACCGGGGTATATAAACGGGACGAAGGTCCCTGGACAGGCGCCCCGACGGCGGCCCATGCGGGGGGCCCGGGGTCAGGCGAGGGAGAGGAAGAGCTTCTCCAGCTGGGCGCGGTCGGCCTCGGCGGTGCCATCGCCGTTGGCGGCGCATTGCTGCAAGCCCGTGGCGATGATCTTGAAACCGGCCCGGTCCAGGGCGCGGGCCGCGGCGGCGAGCTGGGTGACCACGTCGGTGCAGTCGCGGCCCTCCTCGATCATCCGGATGACCCCACCGATCTGGCCCTGGGCCCGGCGCAGCCGCTTGACCACGCTCTCCATCGTCTCGCGGTCCACTTCCATGCCAAGCTCCTCGGTCCGGGCGCCGCCCCGATGACGGCCAGATCCTCGCGCCTATACCCTCGGGGGTATGTTATCACCGGCCGGAGGTGACGTGGGCCAGCAGGTCACGCGCCGCTCCCGCCGGCGGCAGGGGACCGCCCGCCCAGACGGCACGCAGTGAACGGCGCAGGTTCACCCCGGCGATCGGGACCCGGGCGAGCCGCCGCGCGCTGATGTCCTCGGCGACGGTCAGCTCGCTGAGCACGGCCGGCCCGGCGCCGGCCAGGACGGCCGACCGGACCGCGGCCGTGGTCGACAGCGCCAGCGCCACCGGCGCGGTGACCCTGGTGCCCAGGGCGGCGGACAGGGCCGCCGTGAGCACGCCGCGGGTCCCGGATCCCTCTTCCCGGCTGACGATGCTCGCGGCGGCCAGTTCGGCCGGCTCGAGCGGCTCGCGGCGCCGTGCCCAGGGATGATCAGGCCGGACGATCACCACCAGCTCGTCGTGGCCGATGATGCGGCTGCGCATGCCCTTCGGGCCGGCCGGACCCTCGACGAAGCCCAGGTCGGCTTGGCCCGCCCTGACTTGCCGGGTCACGGTGTCGCTGTTGGCGGCGGTCAGCACGATCTGAGGCGCGGGCTGCCCGCGGTGCCGGGCGTCGGCCTGCAGGGATACCAGCCATCCGGGCAGGAGCTGCTCGGCGATGGTCAGGCTGGCGCTCACCCGCAGCCGGGTCTGGTGATCGGTGCGGAACGCGGCCAGCCCGGCGTCCAGTTCGCGCGCGACCGCCAGCAGCCGGGCGGCCCACTCCGCGACCACCACGCCCTCCGGGGTCAGGCTCGACCCGCGTGGTGTCCGGGCGATCAGCGCGACGCCGGCCTGCGCCTCAGCCGACCGGACCCGGGCGGACACGGCCTGCTGGGTGATGCCGAGCTCCCGGGAGGCCGCGTTCAGGCTGCCGGCATGGGCGACCGCGAGCAGCATCTCCAAGGCGGCCAGGTCGGGAACGCGGTCACTGAGCGCCATCTGCCCACTGTAACCCCCGGCCACAAGTGGCATTTGTAACCGGGTGGACCACCCGGCCGCGAGGATCTGCGCGGTGCGCGCGGCCCGCCCGGCCCACCAGGCCTGGACGATGTCCCCTCCGGGCCCGTGGTCCTCGTGCCGGGCCGACCAGCGCGCTGCCTCTCGGGAGAGCCACCTCCCGGTCTCCGCGGGGGCCTGATCTAGCAGGGCGCGCAGGGTGAAGCGCCGTTCGCCGATCCGGTGCCCGGCGCCGGCCGTGTCCGCGGCAACGGCCAGCCTGCGGCGCGTCAGGACGAAGCCGCTGCGGACGGGCGTCGTCAGCATGTCCAGCAGGTCACCGGTCCCTCCGGGCTCGGTGAGCGGGGACGAAAGGACCGGGGCGGCCCGCAGCGCGAGCGGCAGCCGTCCGCCGGGATGGCGGCCGCGCTCGGCCGCCAGGGCCCGCCGGGCCAGGCAGGCCCAGGGCGACAGGGCTGGGGTCCCGAGGTCGGCGACCGCGTCCAGGTAGCCGGGCAGCCAGGGCCACAGGTGCTCCCAGAACAGCGCCTGGCGCGCCCGCGTCAGGGCACCGGCGGTCGCCGGGGCCAGCGGGCCGGAGTCCCCGTCCCCGGCAGTCGGCGCCTCGTCCAGCCGGGCGTACAGGCTGAGCAGGGCGGTCAGGTGATCCGGCTCGGCCGGGGGCGGCACGCCGATGGCCCGCCAGAACCCGGCCGCCCGGTCGGCCGCCTCGCCGCCGAGGCCGCCCTCGGCGCCCAGGTACACCGACGCGTAGGGCGGGCAGTTGAGCACGAACACCTCGGTGTGCTCCGCGTT
>Ga0335081_10006115_pt1 | contig 19119 bp, 17 predicted proteins | sample Lox_Sample_35_FD_206713 | JGI IMG/M metagenome (GOLD analysis project Ga0335081, IMG submission 206713) | Soil microbial communities from Loxahatchee National Wildlife Refuge, Florida, United States - Lox_Sample_3.5 | ecosystem: Environmental > Terrestrial > Soil > Wetlands | place: USA...
ACGCCGGGCTCTCCGGAGAAACCGAGACCGCGGCCGCCGGTGTACGTCGAGACCAGCTTCATCACCGAGGCCAGCGGAAGATGACGTACGGCCGCCACGCGATGCGCCTGGATATCGGCGTTGCGCACTGAAATGTCAGGATCAATGCCCGACGCCGAGGTGTTGGCGGCGTCGACCGGCACATTGGCGGCGGTCAGCTTGCCGGTGTAGTAGGGCCCGTTGAGCGCGATGTAAGCCTTGATGTTGGAGGAGATCTCCTGCTCGGTGGCGGTGTTGTTAGGGCCGAGGTTCGAGAAGGTGGTAGCGGCTGCGTTGTTCGACGGCACGGTCGCCGAGGGGCGGGTCTGGAAGTACCGCGGGTCAGGGTTCGTGACCGGTTCGCCGTTCTGCATCTCGGGCTTCCCGTTCTTGAAGACCTGCGTGGCGAAGTTCTGGCCGATGAGCTGCGAGCCGACGAGCTTCCCATTGACCTTGACCTGCTGGCCATTGGCGTTGCCCGGGAAGGCGACCTGGCTGATGCCGGTGATGACCAGCGGATAGAGGACGCCGCAGAACAGTGTCAGTACGACGATGCCGATGGCGGAAGTGATTACGTCTCGTTTCATGTCAGTAGAGGTGATTGGTGAGCCCCTGCACGATTGGACCGAGCAGGAGTGCGGGGAAGAAGGTGAGTGCGCCGACGAGGACGATCACGCCGATCAGCAGGACCACGAACGTCGGGTTGTCGGTGCGCATCGTGCCTAGGCCGGCCGGGCTGATCCGTTTACCGGCGAGCTTGCCGGCGACCGCGAGCGCAAACAGGATCGGCGCGTAGCGCGCGAACAGCATGGTGAAACCGCCGAGCAGATCGGCAAACGTGATCCCGTGCGAGCCGAGGTTGCCCGCGTTCGGCTGCACGAAGCCACCGTAGCCTGCGAACGCGGAGCCGTTGTTATTGGCCTGACTCAGGTAGGCGTAGAACGTCTCGGAAAACCCCTGAGGTGAGCCGGCGGCTCCGGCCGAGATCGATTGGCGGCCCGCGGCGCTGGCCGTGGCCAGGGCGGTCGAGAAGAGCGCGGCTAGGGGGGTGATCAACAATCCGAGTACCACGAGCTTTATCTCCCTGGCCTCGAGCTTCTTACCGAGGTACTCGGGTGTGCGTCCGACCATCAAGCCCCCGATGAACACCGCCAGCAAGACATACAGGAGAATTGAGTACAGACCGGTCCCTACGCCCCCGAAGATCACCTCGCTCGCCGACAGGTTGGCCATCGGAACGGCGCCGCCAATCCCGGTGAACGACTCGATCGCGCTGTTGACGGCACCACACGAGGTCACCGTCGTCACCACGTCGAACAGGGCCGACCCGGCGATCCCGAACCGCTGCTCCTTGCCCTCCATGTTGCCGCCGCTTGACCCGGCGACCACTTGGGTGTGGAGACCGGCGACGTGCTGCGCCGGCGATCCATGCGCCTCCGCGACGTAAGCGACGCACACCGCGCCGAGGAACATCACCATCATCGTCGCGTAAATCGCGTAGCCCTGGCGGCGGTTGCCGGCCAGTCGGCCGTACATGAACACGAGCGCCGCGGGAATGATCAGCACGGACAGCATCTCGACGAGGTTGGTGAACCCCGTCGGGTTTTCGAATGGGTGCGACGAGTTCGTATTGAAGAACCCGCCGCCGTTCGTCCCGAGTTCCTTGATCGCTTCTTGCGAGGCGACCGGGCCCATCGCGATCGAGTTGGCGAGGCCCGTCGGCCCGTTGAAGTTCAGGTAGTGCGAGAAGTTCTGGATCGACCCCTGAAATACAAGTAGCAGTGCGACGATGAACGCAAGCGGGGTCAGGACCCACAGGACCGTGCGGATCAGGTCCTGCCAGAAGTTCCCGATGTTCCTGCCGCTGCGCCCGATGATCCCCCGGATCAGCGCCACCGCCACCGCTATGCCCACACCGGCGGACAGGAAGTTCTGCACGGTGAGCCCAGCCATCTGGCTGAAGTAGCTCATCGTGGTCTCCCCACCGTAGTACTGCCAGTTCGTGTTCGTCAGGAACGACGAAGTCGTGTTGAACGTGACGTTCCACGGTGCCGAGTGGAAGTGCTCGGGGTTCAGCCCGGTCCAGTTCCACAGCGTCTGCGTGCGCAGGATGAGATAGAGCAGGAGCCAACCCGCGAGCGAGAAGATGATCAGGCTCTTGGCGTAGGCCTTCCAGTCCTGGCCGTTCTCGGGGTTGACCCGCATGATCCTGTAGAACAGCCGCTCCGGAGTAAGGAACAGCGGGTCTAGGAACGTGCGCTCTCCGCCGTAGACGGCCGCCATGTACCGGCCGAGCGGCATCGCCAACACGGTGAGTACCGTGACGAAGAGAAAGATCGTCAGCCAGCCGAGGAACGTCAAAGCTATTCCTTAGAACTTCTCTCCGCGAAGGAGCGCGTAGAGGAGGTACAGGCACACGATCGCCGAGGCGATCAGGCCGAACAGGTCAGCGCCACTCATATCGCGTCGATCCCGTAAACCAGCGCGATCAGAACGGCGAACATGACCACCGCGAGAGCAATCGATAGTGCATCCATGCCTCTATCCTCGCCACCGCTAAATCAAGAGCCCATACAGAAATCCGGGCCCGGCATACAGATCTTGTGAAGAGGCGCTAGCCGGGTTCGTGTCCCGGATCCTCGCCGGCGTCGATCGCCAAGCCGTCGGCGATCCACCACACCGCCTCACGCAGACGGTCCGCGGCGCCCGGGGTGTACAGGGGACCGGTCCCGTCGGTGAGCAAAACGAGGACCCGGGCCACGCCACACGGGTTGACAGGGTCCGGCGATTCGAGCCGTTCGGCCAGCCCGAGCAGACTCTCACGCGCGGACAGCACCGTTCTGCGGCACAGCGGCACCGCGGCGGACAGCCTCGGGGCGGCAGGGCGCTCGGCGTCCTTCACCCGGGCGCGCAGCGACCGGGCCAGCCGACGCCGGGATCGCCGGCCCGCGAGCTGCCGTCCCCGGAGCGCGCGATCCTCGACCGAATCGGTGCCGAAACCCTCGGCGAGCTGCTGATCGAGCCGCGTTCGGTGGAGCTGGACCCGCAGGCGGCGGCGGAGGGTCGGTGACGGAGCCGACCCTCCGAGTCGCAAATCAAGCGGACCGGCATTCTGGAGACTCGGATGTTCCATGGGCGCGGCGCGGGGGCGAGGTGGACGTCAATCACGCTACGCTGGACCCCATCAACGGGACGTACAGATCCGGCCCGAAGTCATCAAGATTCCGTAAAGACAGCGCCGATAAGCTTCCAAGGATGGCCGGGCGGAGCCAGCTGCACAGCTCTTCCACACGAGTCATGTCGATCGCGATGATCCTGATCGGCATCGGACTCGTTGTCCGCACGCTGGTGGCGGGCGGCGGCGCGCTCGCGACAGGGATCGTCCTCGGCGTGCTGTTCGTGCTCGCCGGCCTGGCCCGCTTGTACCTGCAGCTCCGGGGGTAGGGGGGTTCTGATCCCGCCCGAGCGCACGTGAGAGACCGGCCCTTCAGCTACCGCGCGCTGTTCGCGGTTGTTTACACCGCGTCGGTCAGCTCGGTTTACTTCGCCCTCGGCGTCGTCGCGCACCACGCCAACGGGCTCACGCCCGCCGTGTTCCTGGTGGCGGGGCTGTTCTTCGGCCTGACCGCGATGACCTACGCCGAGGGTGCGTCGCTCCACCCCGAGCGGGGCGGCTCGGCCGTGTTCGCGCGGTACGCGTTCAACGAGCTCGTAAGTTTCGTCGCCGGGTGGGCGATCTTCCTCGACTACACGATCCTCATCGCGGTCACTGCCCTGACCGTTCCGGCCTATCTGGCCGCCTTCTGGGGGCCCATCGGCCGGGGAACGCTCGAGATCGCGGTCGCACTGGCCGTGATCGCACTGGTGGCCGTCGACAACCTCACGGGCGTCAGCGCCCGCCGCATCCGAACCCGGCTGCTGATCACCGCCGGCGACCTGATCCTCCAGGCGCTGATCATCGTGCTCGGCCTCGTGCTCGTGTTCGACCCCCACGCGCTCAGCGCCAGCATCCATCTCGGGACCGCGCCGAGCTGGTCGGACCTCGCGTTCGCGCTCCCGATCGCGGTGATCGCCTTTACCGGGATCGAGGCCGCGGCGAGCATCGCCGGCGAGGTCAGCGCCAGCCGCAGCCAGGTCAAACTGCTCGTCGGGCCGGGCTCGGCGGTGATCGTCCTGATCTATGTGGGGATCTCGCTCGTCGGCGTCGGCGCCCTTCCGGTCCACGACGGGATGACCGCGCTCGGCACGACGCACATCAAGGCGCCGGTGCTCGGGATTGCCGAGGCGTTCCATCCCAAGTGGCTCGCCGACGTAATGAAGTACCTCGTCGCGATCGGCGGCGCGCTCGGGCTGTTCGCGGCCGCCGGGTCGGCGATGCTCGGCGTGTCCCGCGTCGGCTACTCGCTCGCCACCAACCGCCAGATACCAAGCGCAATCGGACGCCTCGACGGCCGCTGGGGAACGCCTTACGTAGTCATCGGCGCGGCCGCGCTCGCCGCCGCTGGCCTCGTGCTACCGACGAACCTCGAGTTCCTCGTGGGGATCTACGCGTTCGGCGCACTGCTGGCGTTCACGATCGCGCACGTGTCGGTGATCGCCCTGCGCTTCCGAGAGCCCAACCGCGACCGGCCTTACAGCATCCCGTTCTCGATCAGGGTCGCCGGGGCGGAGCTGCCCGTGCCGGCCGTGATCGGCGGGGTGGCGTCGGCGCTCGGCTGGGTGGCGCTGCTCGTCTTCCACACCGGCGCTCGGTACGTCGGGTTGGCGTGGATGGCCGGTGGGTTGATGCTGTATGTCGGATATCGCAAGTCGCAGCAGAAGCCGCTGCTGCGGCGCGTGACGATTCCCGAGCGGGCGCTCCGCTACGAGGCGCTTGAGCCGGAATTCGGCTCGATCCTGGTCCCGATCCTTGGGACCCCGCTCGACGACGACATCATCCAGACCGCCGGACGCCTCGCGGGGGAGACCCGCGACGATCTCGAGTCCGAGGGGGCGGTAATCGAGGCGATCTGGGTGTTCGAGATCCCCTTGGCGCTGCCAATGGACGCGCCGCTTCCCGACGCCCAGGTCAAGCGGGCGCGCGAGGCGCTGGCCCGGGCCAAGCTCGTGGGCGAGGAATACGAGGGCGTCGAGGTGGCGACCGCGATCGTCCGCGCCCGGCGCGCAGGAGAGGCCATCGTCCGCGAGGCGCGGCGCCGCGGCGTCGAGGCGATCGTGCTCGCGGCGGAGGAGTCTTCGCGCGTCCGCGGCGGCTCGCTGTTCGGCGGCGTCGGCGGGCCGCTCGAGAACTACGTCGGCGACGTCTCACGCTATGTGATCGCGAAGGCACCCTGCCGTGTGATCCTGACCGCGCCGCCCGCGGACTGGCGCGCCCGGACACCCGTCCCGACGGTCGAGCCGACGCCGGTCCCCGCCGACGAAGAGCAGCAGACCGCCCCGACAGACCAACACCAGCGCACCGCCCCGGCCGACAACGAGCCGGCGCGGCCGAGCGCGGGGTTGGCCGATGGCTGAGCGGCGACTCGAAGGCCTCCAGCGCGTTCTCGGCGTGTATCCGCTCGCCTCGAGCGCGTACGGCAACGTCGGGTCATCGATCTACTACGCGCTGGGCCTCGTGGCGGCGCTCGCGCTCGGCCTGACGCCGATCGTCTTCATCATCTCGGGCTTCATCTTCTTCCTGACCGCCTCGACGTACGCCGAGGCGACCGCGATGTTCCCCGAGGCGGGCGGGTCTTCATCGTTCGCGCGCCATGCCTTCAACGAGTTCTGGTCGTTCTTCGCGGCCTGGGGCCAGATGCTCAACTACATGCTGACCATCGCGACGTCGGCGTTCTTCGTCCCGCATTACATCGGGGGTCTGTTCTGGCCGGCGCTCCAGCACCCGCCGGGCGACGTCGTTGCGGGGATCGTGACGATCTTTGTGCTGGCGATGATCAACATCCGCGGAGTCCAGGAATCGATCGGCGTCAACCTGGTGCTTGCCGTGATCGACTTCTGCACCCAGGTGCTGATCGTGATCGTCGGGCTCGTGCTCGTGTTCTCGCCCAAGACCCTCGTCGACAACGTCCATCTCGGCGTCGCGCCGACATGGAGCAACTTCCTTGTGGCGATTCCGCTGTGCATGCTCGCCTACACCGGGATCGAGACGATCTCGAACATGTCCGAAGAGGCCAAGAACCCGGGCCTGACGGTGCCGAAGGCGATCAACCGCGTCGTGATCGCGGTGTTCGCGATCTATGCGCTGCTGCCGGCGATTGCGCTGTCGGCGCTGCCCGTGCACTGCATCGGCAGCCACTGCCAGACGCTGCTCGGGGTCGACGATCAGCACGGCGGGTATGCCGGCGACCCGGTGCTCGGCGTAGTCCGCGCACTCGGCCTCGGGCCGCTCCAGCACGCCGCCGAGATCTACGTGGGGCTGCTCGCGGCGACGATCCTTTTCATCGCCACCAACGCGGGCATCCTCGGAGTCTCGCGGTTGACCTACTCGATGGGGATCCACCGGCAGGTCCCCGACCGGCTCCGCCGGCTGCACCCGCGCTACGGGACGCCGTGGGTTGGAATCATCATCTTCTCAACGATCGCCGCGATCACGCTGATCCCGGGCCAGGCCACGTTCCTGGGGAACCTGTACGCGTTCGGCGCGATGCTCTCGTTCACGATCGCGCACCTCTCGGTCACGCGCATGCGGATCACGTTGCCGAACGTCAAGCGTCCGTATCGCCCACCCGGCAACATCCGAATCGCCGGACGTGACCTGCCCCTGTTCGCGCTCGTCGGCGGCACCTGCACGTTCGCGTCGTTGTTAGTCCTGGCCGCGCTCCACACGAGCGTCGCGCTCGCCGGAATCGGCTGGCTGATCATCGGAATGATCATCTACCCGATTTACCGCCACAGCCAGGGACTGGACCTGACCACCACGACCAAGGTGGCGATCCCGCGGCCCGCGACCGAGACCGAGGCCGAGTACGAGTCGGTGCTGGTCGCGTTCGACGACACCAACTACGTGCCCGAAGTGATGGCGACCGCGGCGCGGCTGGCCGCTCGACGGCGTCGGGGGATCCATGTGCTGGTGACGATCCCGGTCCCAGCGACGAGCCCGATCGACGCTTCGCTGCCGCTGAAGGAGTCGGCCGCGCAGTCGATCATCGAGGAAGCCAAGGTCCAGGAAGGACGGCGCGTATCGGGCCACTGGGAGAAGGTCAGGGCTGGGCAGACCGGGCGGCGGATCGTCGATGAGGCCAAGGCCATGCACGCCGCGGCGATCGTGATGCCGATGCCGTCGGACGGCAGCGGCTTCGGACGCGCACTCGCGACCGTGCTCCGCGAGCGGCCGTGCCGCGTGATCGTCGAGTCGATCCCATCGCCCGAGCGCAAGAAGACCTTCGTGGCGGCGTAGCCTTAGCGTTCATGAGAGATTGGCGGGACCTGCTCGGTGCTCTGGGGCTGCACCCCGGCCGGGTTGGCACCGTGCACGACGTCAGGCCGCTTGACCGCGCCTCGCTTCGAGCCGGCGCGGCCGCCGGCGGCGAGATCCTGGTCGCCGTCGGGCTCGCCACCGCCGCGGTCGCCGCGCTTCAGTCGACCTCCTCCGACGACGCCGGCCTCGGAAGCCTGTACCTGCTGGCGGTGCTGTTCATCGCGATCCGGCGCGGACAGCTGGCTGCGCTCGTGACCGCCGTCCTGGGCGTGCTCGCGCTGAACTTCTTCTTCATCGCGCCGCGCCATCGGCTGGCGATCGCACACTCCCAGGACCTCGTCGAGCTGATCGTGCTGCTGATCGCCGCGGTCGTGGTCGGTCGCTTGGCCGCCGTCGCACGCGAGCGCGCGGCCGAGGCCGAGAGCCGCGCACACGTCGCCGCCGACCGCGAGCGCGAGGCCAAGCTCGTGGCCGAGGTCGCCTCGGCGATCCTCGCCGGCGAGAGCATCGGCGCCCAGCTCGAGTCGATCGGGAACCGGGTCGCGGTCGCCACCGCCGCCGGTCACGCTCGCGTGGTGATCGCCTCCGTCCCGGCCGCGACGCCTAACGAGGTCACTGTGCGGCTGCACGCGCGCAGCGGGAACGCGTGGCTTTACCTCTCCGGCGACGTGGCCTGGGACCAGGAGGCGCTCGAACGCGTGGCCGAGTCGCTCGGCCGCCTGATCGACGTCGCCGTCGAGCGCGAACGGGTGTCGGAGCGGGCCGCCGAGTCCGAAGCCTCGCGCCGCGCAGAGGTGGCCAAGACCGCGATCCTGCACGCGATCTCCCATGACCTGCGCTCGCCGTTGACCGCGATCACGACCGCCGGGTCGGCGCTCGCGATCGGAGCCGTCACCGACGCCGAGCGCGCCGAGCTGATCGAAGTGATCGAGAGCGAGAGCGCCCGCCTGGCCAAGCTCGTCGACGATCTGCTCGACCTGTCCCGGATCGAGTCCGGGGCGGTGGCGCCGCAGGCGGACTGGTGCGACCTGCACGACGTCGTGGCGTCGGCCGCGGCCCACGCCTCCGGCGAGCACCCAATCGAGTTCGAACTACCTGGCAATCTGCCGCTGGTGCGGGCCGATGCGGCTCAGCTCGAGCGGGTGTTCTCGAACCTGATCGAGAACGCGGTCAAGTTCTCGCCACCGGGAGCACCGGTGCGGATCAGCGGCGGTTCCAGCTCAGGACGCGTGGCCGTGCGCGTGGCCGACCGCGGCAGCGGCATCCCGCGGCGTTACCGCTCGCAGGTGTTCGACCCGTTCTTCCGCGGCCGCGGCCAGGCCGGCGCCGGCTCCGGCCTCGGACTGGCGATCTGCCGCGGGTTCGTCGAGGCCAACGGCGGACGGATCGTGCTCCAGACCGGCCGCGACACCGGAACCTCGTTCACCGTCAGCTTCCCGGTCGCTCGCCAGCCGGCGGACGCCGACGAGGCGGTGACGGTCGGGCGATGAGTGCCACCGCGCCTCGCGTGCTCGTCGTAGATGACGAGCCGCAGATCGTCAGGGGGCTGAAGATCCTGCTGCGCAGCGCGGGTTACGCGGTCGAGGCGGCCGAGACGAAGGCGGACGCGCTCGTCGAGCTCGTGTCGCGGCCGCCGGACGCGCTGGTCCTTGACCTGGTCCTTCCGGACGGGGGCGGCGTCGAGATCTGCGAGGAGGTCAGGCGCTGGAGCCGCCTGCCGATCCTGGTGTTATCCGCGGTCGGGGACGAGCGCGAAAAGGTGCGAGCCCTTGACGCCGGCGCCGACGACTACGTGACCAAGCCGTTCGGGACCGACGAGCTGCTGGCCCGTCTGCGCGCGCTCCTGCGCCGGTCGGTCGACATCGGCGGGAGCCCGCAGCTGGAGATCGGCGAGCTCGTGATCGACCTGTCCGACCGGCTGGTCACGCGCGACGGCAAGGCCGTGCACCTCACCCCGATCGAGTTCGACCTGCTGCGCGTGCTCGCCCAGCACCAAGGCCGGCTCGTGACCCACCGCCAGCTCCTGCGCGAGGTGTGGGGACCGGAGTACGGCGACGAGACCCACTACCTGCGCGTCCATGTTGCGCACATCCGCGCCAAGCTCGAACCTGATCCGTCGCGGCCGCGGTACCTGATCACCGAGCCGGGAGTGGGGTACCGGCTGCGCGATCCGGCTGCATAGACGGACGGGCACGCCGCGTCGACCGTCGCCCGGTTCCGGTCTAACCCGACACTCGCGCCACTCCCGACCGCGAGTGAGCCGCTGACCACACCAGAGGTGGATGAACCCGCATTCACCGCCGGAGGTGGGCCGAGTGAGAGGTTAACCGGTATTTGACACCGGGCCGCCGCCGCGTTGCTCCACGTGCCCGCCGGTCGCGCGATCTCGCCGCTAGCAGCGGTTCTTAACGGATTCTCTACGGCCGAACACGGATGCTTAGCGGCCTCTTGACGATGTACCACCTACCGTCGATGAGGGCCGATGGCTCGGATTGAGACTCACGGGTTGCGCCGGAGCGTAGGCGTCGGCGGTCTGTTCGCGACCGCCTACGGCAACGTGGGCTCCTCGATCTATTACGCGCTCGGCCTGGTCGCGGCCTACGCGCTCGGGCTCACCCCGGTCGTGTTCATGCTCGCCGGCGGGCTGTTCGCGCTCACCGCCAAGACGTACGCCGAGGGAGCGGCGATGTTCCCCGAGGCCGGCGGGTCCTCGTCGTTTGCGCGCCACGCCTTCAACGAGCTCGTGTCGTTCATCGCCGGGTGGGCGCTCAGCCTCGACTACATCCTCACGATCGCGATCTCGGCGTTCTTCGTGCCGCACTACCTCGGGGCGTTCTGGCCGGCGCTGACCCACCCGCCGGGCGACGTGATCGGGGGACTGATCGTGATCGCGCTGCTCGCCTGGCTGAACATCCGCGGGATCGGCGAGTCGGCCAACCTCAACCTCATCCTGGCGTGCCTCGACCTCGCCACCCAGGTCCTGATCATCTGCATCGGCGCGGTGCTCGTGCTCAACCCGTCGCTGCTCGTCCATCAGGTCGAGCTCGGCTCGACGCCGACGTACTCGCACCTGATCTTCGCGCTGTCGCTGGCGATGCTCGCCTACACAGGGATCGAGACCGTCTCGAACATGGCCGAGGAGGCGCGCGACCCCGGCCGGGACGTGCCGAAAGCCGTCAACTACATCCTGATCGCGGTGCTCGGCGTATACGCGGGCATGACGGTGGTGGCGCTGTCGGCGCTGCCCGTGATCGGCCACGGGACCCATGCCTACACCCTGCTCGGGGAGGCGCCGCCGCATGGCTACCAGAACGACCCCGTGCTTGGAATCATCTCCCATCTCGGGCTCGCAACCGGGGCGACCCACGTGCTCCGCTACTACGTCGGCGTGCTCGCGGCGACGATCCTGTTCATCGCCACGAACGCGGGGCTGATCGGGATCTCGCGCCTGTCGTGGTCGCTGGCCGAGCACCGCCAGCTGCCCGCGATCTTCGCGCGCCTGCACCCGCGCCACCGGACGCCGTGGTTCACGATCGTGGTGTTCTCGGTGTTCGCCGGCATCCTGCTGATCCCGGGCAAAACGGACTTCCTCGGCAACCTCTACTCGTACGGCGCGATGCTGTCGTTCACGACCGCGCACGCCGCGATCATCGCGCTGCGGATCAAGGACCCAGGCCGCGAGCGACCCTACCGGATCGGCGTGAACATCCGCGTCCGCGGCGCGGAGATCCCGATCAGCGCGGTGATCGGCGGAATCGGCACGTTCGCCGCCTGGGTGTCCGTGCTCGCGCTGCACGTCGACGCGCGCTACGTCGGGACGGGCTGGATGGTGTTCGGGCTGATCGGCTACGTGATCTACCGGCGAAGCCAGGGGTTCGACCTGACAAGCCACCACAAGATCGAACGGCGCGAGCGCCCCGTGGGCTTCATCGAGCTCGAGTACCACTCGGCGATCGTCCCGATCTTCGGCACCGACGTCGACGCCTCGGCGCTTCGTTCCGCCGCCAAGCTCGTCGGCGAGCACGCCACGGTCGAGGCCGTGTACATCCTGCGCGTTCCGAACCAGCTCTCGCTCGACGCCGGCCTGCACGAGGAGGAGCAACTCGGGGTGAGCGTTCTCGAGACCGCCAAGCTGGCCGGCCGGAAGGCGGGCCTGAAGGTCGAGACCCGCCTGATTCGCACCCGCAGCCCGGGGGCCGCGATCGTCGAGGAAGCGGAGCGGCGGCACGCCGAGATCATCTATCTCGGCACCGCACACGCGCCGCCGTCCGAGCGCGCGCTCGGCCCTACCGCCGCGTACCTGCTCGCCCACCGGCCGTGCCGCGTGGTGATCGAGACCCCCCCGGCGAACGGCCGGGTCGCGGCCACGAGCGTCATGCAGGCCCGTCCGGACGGGGTACCTGGCCCCAGGGACGCCGCGAAGCGGCCCCCTCAAACAGCGAACCGGTAGCCGACCCCGGGGTCGGTGCGGATGTAGCGCCGGCCGTCTGCCGGCTCGATCTTGCGCCGGAGGTTCGCGATATGTGCGCGCAGCACCTGCGTGTCCTCGCCATACCCCGGGCCCCAGACCGATACGAGCAGGTCGCGGTGGGTCATCAGCCGTCCGCGGTTGCGGACGAGCAGTCGCAGCAGATCGAACTCAGTGGGGGTGAGGTGGACCTCGTCGCTGTCGACCGTCACCGTGCGGCGCGCCAGGTCGACTTCGAGCCCATCGACGCGGATGACCGCCTCCTCGGGTTCGGGCGCGATCCGGCGGAGGTTGGCCTCCAGGCGCGCGATCAGCTCGCGCGGGCCGAACGGCTTCGTGACGTAATCGTCGGCGCCGGCAGCGAGCGCGCGGACCTTGGCGTCCTCCTCGCCGACGGCCGAGAGCACGATCAACGGCATGTCGGTCCATTCGCGCAGGCGCCGCGACAGCTCGACGCCGTCGAAGTCGGGGAGCAGCAGGTCGATGATCGCCGCGTCGGGGTGCCGGACAGCGGCGAGATCGAGCGCCTCCTCGGCCGTGCTGGCTGGGATCGCCTCGAAGCCGGCGTCGCGCAGGATGACCCGGAGCGCCCGCAGGATCTGCTGCTCGTCATCGACGACGAGAACGCGCGGGCGGGGTTCAGAGCTCATGTCGTCGATGACGCGGAGTCGACGACGAGAACGCGAGGGCGGGGTTCAGAGCTCACGTCGGAAGCGCGGGCTCGGTCTCGGGTTGCGGCTGCATCGGTTGCTCGATCGGCAGCGAGACGACGAAGCTCGATCCTTGGCCGGGGAGCGACTCGAGAGCGATCGTCCCCCCGTTGGCTTCGACGAAGCCCTTCGCGATCGAAAGCCCGAGGCCGGATCCGGCCCCGGCGTCACCGCTCGCCGACCCTCGGTAGAACGGTTCGAAGATCCGTTCGCGCTCGCGCTCACCGATGCCGGGCCCCTGGTCGACCACGCGCACCACGACCCGCGGTCCGTTCTGGCGGATGTGAACCGACACCGGCAGGCCGCCGGAGTAGCGGACGGCGTTCTCGAGCAGGTTGGCGAACGCCCGCTCGAGGTGGGCGGCGTCGGCCCTGATCGCCGGCACCTCCGGGTCGATCGTGATGCGCACGTCGGCCGCGGACTCCGACAGGCCTTCACGGGCGGCGTGGAGCACGTCCTCGAGCGAGACCCAGTCGCGGCGTGGGTCGGCGCGTCCGGCCTGGAGCCTCGACAGATCGAGCAACTTGTCGACGAGCCCAGCGAGCTGCTCGCTCTCCTCGATCACCGCCGCGCTCAGCTCGGCGCGCTCACCCGCGGTCAGCGAGTCGCTTCCGAGCGCGTGGCCGGCGGCCAGGATCGCGGTCACCGGCGTACGCAGGTCGTGCGAGACGGCGCGCAACAGGGCGGTCTTGATGTCGTCGCTGCGCCGGAGGGCTGCGGTCTCGACGGCCTCGGCCTGGAGCGCATCCCGTCGCAGCGCGATCGCGACGAGCGCCCCGAGCGCGGGGACCACCGAGCCGCCAAGCCGCTGCTCGGTCTCGGCGGACAGGCGGCGCGGAACGAGCAGGGTCGCGAGCTGCAGGCCGTCGGCGCCGCTCAGCGCGAGGGCCTGGTGCCGGCGGTCCCCTTCGACCGCGCCCAGCTCGATCGAGACCGACGCGATCCCGAGCGCCGTGGCGACCCGACGCGCGGCGGATGCGAGGGCGCTCTCGGTCTCGGAGCCGCCGAGTAGATCCCGCGCGATCGCGGCCGCCAGGTCGGCTTCGGCGCGGCGGCGGTCGGCCTCGAGCGCGCGGCTGCGAGCGAGCTCGGCAACGGTGCTGACCACGACCGCGACCACGATGAACGCCCCGAGCGCGACCCAGTTGCGGCTGTCGGCGATCGTGAACCGGCCGGTGGGCGGGAGGTGGAAGAAGTTGAACGCGGCCGCGCTCAGGAGCGACGTCGCGAGGCCCAGGGCCAGCCCCCAGTACGCCGACACGAGCAACACCGCCGGCAGGTACACGACGCTCAGAGAGACCACCGGCGCGAGGCTCTTGAGCGGGTAGATCGCCCCCGTGGCCGCGGCAACCGACACCAGCGCGACTGCGATGCCGATCAGTAGATTCGGTTTTGAGGCGCGCAACGTCGCAGGCCGCTCGCCGGGACGGACGCGCGGCTCCGCGGTCACGCCGTCCCCGCACCCCCGTAGGAGGCCGGCGGCGTTGCAGCCGACTCATACGTTGCGATCTGCTGTAGGAGGGCCGCAGGGCTGGTGCCGCCGAGGACGCGCAGCCGCGGCAGCCGGTAGGGGTCCTCGCTCGGGGTGGCCCAGCCGGGAATCACCGTGGTCGAGCCCACGAATCCCGCGGCCTTCACCGCCTCGATCACGGTCGCGTCGTAGTGGCCGGACGGGTAGCAGAACCAGTTCACGGGAACGCCGTAGCGCTTTTGGAGGGTCTGGCGCGCGGTCGCGACCTGGTACTTGAGCTCCGAGGCGTCGAGCGTTATCAGGTCGGCGTGGCTGATCCCCTGGGTGTCGAGCTCCCAGCCGGCGGCGATCAGCCCGCGCACCTGCGAGTCGGTCAGGCCACCCTGCGACGGCGGGAGCCCGGTCAGCTGGATGTTCTCGTTGCCGACCCAGCCCATCCGCTTCAAGATTGGAAGAGCGTTCACGTACTGGGAGGCGTAGCCGTTGTCGAACGTCAGCACGATCGGCTTCCCCGGTCCAAGCGGGACGCCGCGAGTCCAGTACGCCTTGAGCTGGTCCATCGTCACGGCGTGCCAGCCGGCGGACTTGAGCGCTTGCATCTGCGCCGCGAACTCGTCGGAGGGCACATACAGCCCCGGGAACGGAGCGCCCGCCGGCGGCGGATTGATCACGTGGTACATGAGCACCGGAACCGTCGCGGTCCCCGGCTTCCCCGTGCCGGTGCCGGTCACCGTGGTTTTCGGCAGGCTCGTCGACGCCGACGCCTTGGCGTGGGCGTGGTGTGGCGCGCGGACGCTCTGACTGCCGGTGTGGGCGGCGTTCGCCGCGGTGGTCGGAGGTGACGTCTTGCCGCCGCCGGTCGCGGCCAGGCCGATCAGAATCGCGGCGAGCGCTACGACGAGCAGGCCGCCGACGGCGATCAGTCGATTTCGCCGTTTCCTGGCCTGCCGCGCACGCTGGCGGGCGAGGCGCCTGGCGCGAAGCTCCTGCTCGTTCATCAGCCCACGAGCGTACCCACCGCGAAGGCGAAATACAGGCCTATCAGCACCGCGGCACCGGCGCGGCGCATTCCGCCGGGCCGGGCGAGCGCGGCCATCGTCACGAGCGTGACGCCCACGAGCCAGGCGAGCTGGACCTTCCCGGTGGTGGTGGCCGCGGCGAGCGTCACGAACAGCGACGGGACGATCACGCCGAACGCGAGGTTGATCGTGTTGCTGTTGAACGTCTCCCCGACGAGGGCGGCGCCGCGACCCGCTCGCCCGAGCCGCGTGGCGGTGAGCGCGTTCGGGATGCTCGTGAGCGGGCCCAGGATCAGCACGCCGAGGACCGTGTGGGAGATGTGCCAGGACCCGGCCAGGCTGAGCGCGGCCTGCACCATGCCCAAGCTGCCGGCCACGATCACGATGACGTCCAGCACGATCAGCCCGAGCAGGTGATGCGTGGGGCTCTCCGCCGTGTCGGGCGCCGGTTCGGCCGGGTAGGGCTCCTCGCCGGGGCGCCCGCGGGCGATCACCGCGAACAGGTAGGGAACGAGCACGATCGCCGAGCAGACCGCGGCCACGGCGGCCGACACCCAGCCCAACAGCAGTCCCGCCGCGAGCAGCGTGATGATCAGGCCGACGACGCCTTCAAGCACCAGCGTGTTGCGAGGCAGGCGAACCGACCCGGCGATCAGCGCGCTCAGCCCGATCATCGCGGCGAGGTTGAATCCGTTCGAGCCGACGAGCACGCCGACGCCGACGTCGTGGGCGCCCTTGATCAGCGAGATCAGCGCCGCGGAGATCTCCGGACCATCCGCTGCCAGCGCGGTCAGGAGCCCGATCAGGGCCTCGGGGAACCCGAACCGGACGCCGAGCCGGTCGAGCCGGCGCGCGAACAGACGCGCCGCGGCGAGCGTGACGCCAAGCGAGACGGCGAATAGCGGGACTGCGAAAGCGGGGGACATGCGCCTCCGGGATCGGCAACGGACGCGCCGACCAGTCTTCCCGGCTCACCTCGCGAGGACGTTACCTGAAGGAGTCCGCCCCCGGGCGGCGAAACGCAACGCCATGCTTCGCAAACAACGTCACCCGCAGATCGAAATGCGGCCCCCGCAGCCCGCCCAAGGCTTCGAGCACCTCGCCGGCGAGTCGATCGCCGTGCTCGCGTGGCTCCAGGCCAATCAGGTCGAATTCGTGCTTGTCGGACCGGTGGCGGAGACGATCCGCGGAGGCGGCGACAGCGCCGGCCCGGTCGCGATCGTACCCGCGCCGTACCGGCGCAACTTCGAGCGGCTGTCGCGCGCGCTCGACGCCTCCGGCGCCAGGCCTCGCTTGGGCGCCGGCGCCGAGGCCGCCCGAGCCAGGGCGGCCGCGGACAAGGTCGCGGGCGGTCAGCGCTGGGAGTTCCGCACCGGCATCCATTTCCTCGATGTCGAGGGACGCACGGGCCAGACTCCGGGCTACCAGGAGTTGCTGTACGAGGCCGGGCGGTTCGAGCTCGCCGCCGGGCTGAACGTAGACGTGGCCTCGCCTGAGGACATCGAGCATTTCGCGCACGTCCGCCGGACCGGCGCCTCGCCGGAGCTTCGGATCACGCGCGGCGTGCACCACGTCGAGATTTAGCCCTAAGCCGGGTGTTGAGGGCCACTAAGCTGGCCCCATGGAACTTCGCCCGAGGACGGCGGCGCTGGGTGCCGGAGCCTGTTTGGCCATGCTCGCACTCGTGTGGTTTGCCGCGTTCCACGTCGGATTCGCTGAGCGCGCCGACCAGACGATTTTCCTGCAGTTCATGGACCTCCAGGCCCACGATCGCATCAACTCGGTCGCGGCGCACATCGTGGCCCCGTTCAACCCGAATCCGTACGTCTATCTCGCGCTCGTGCCGCTCGGCGTGTCGCTGCTCCGGCGGCGTCCCTGGTCGGCCGTCGCCATCGTCGGGATCATCCTCGGAGCGAACGTCACGACCGAGCTCCTCAAGCACGTTCTGACCGCTCCGCGCCCGTCGTCCTGGCCGAGCGGGCACACGACTGCGGCGATGTCGCTGGCCCTCGCGTCAGTGCTCGCGGCGCCGGCGCGGCTGCGACCGGCAGTGGCCGCACTCGGCGCGCTGCTGGCGATCGCCGTCGGTTATTCGGTCATCGCGAGGGGCATGCACTACCCGAGTGACGTCGTCGGCGGGTTCCTGGTCGCCGGGATGTGGGCGTTGCTGGCGGTGTCCGCGCTCCGGGCTTCCGAGCGATGGCGCCCATGGGCGGCCCGCGCCGGGGCCGGACCGATGTCGATGCGAGCGACGTTGGGTGCGCCGGGTGCGATCCTGGCGACCGCGGTCCTCCTCGCCGGGATTGTGGTAATCAGCCGGCTGCACCAGGCCTTCACCTATGCCCGCGGCCACGAGGCGTTCGTGATCGCGGCGGCGGGAATCGCAGCCCTGGGGGTCGCGCTGTCCACCGCTCTGGTTCTGAGCGTCCGCCGCTAGCGGTACTTACCCGGCTCCCACAGCGGCTCCTCGCCGCCGTTGGCGCCCCGGCTCAAGATGAACAGCAGGTCCGACAGCCGGTTGAGGTAGCGCACGACCTCGGCATTGAGCTCGTCGCCGCACGCGATCGCGAGCCGTTCGGCGCGCCGGCACACCGTCCGGCACACGTGGAGCTGGGCGGCGGCCTTCGTGCCTCCGGGTAGCACGAACGATTTGAGCGGTTCGAGCGTGGCGTTGACCTCGTCGCAGCGCTCCTCGAGCCACGCCGTCTGCTCGGGAATGACCCGCAGGCGCTCTCGCTCGGGGTCGTGGGGTGCGGAGATGTCTGCGCCGACGTCGAACAGGTCGTTCTGGATCCGCTGGAGCCAGTCGACATAGGCAGTCGGCAGGTCCTCGACGGCGAGCGCGACCCCGACGTGTGCGTTCAGCTCGTCGACCGTCCCGTAGGCCTCGATACGGGGGTGGGTCTTGGGCACGCGGCTCATGTCCCCGAGGTGCGTCTCGCCCGAATCGCCGAGGCGCGTATAGATCCGTGTGAGGTTCACCGTCATGGTGGCGTCGAGTCTAGACGCGGCGGCGGTACCATCTCACGCGTTCAAGGTCGGTGGTGATGGGAAGCCGGTGGAAATCCGGCGCGGACCCGCCACTGTGATCGGGGACGCCGGTCGCACGAGGTGCCACTGGCGACGTCGAGTCGCCGGGAAGGCGCGGCCGGTAGGCCCGTCAGCCAGGAGACCAGCTGCCGACCGCCAAGCCGATATGCCCTCGTGGAAAGGGGTGGCCCTCATGCATCGCAAGACCGTTATCGCTCTCGTGGGAGCGATCGTCATGGCCCTCGCGGCCTCGAGCGCCGCGCTGGCGGCAAGCTCTGGCCCGGCCGTTAGCTGGCAAGTCAAGAGCCTGACCAAGACCCTGCTCAAGCCGACGACCGTGCACGGCGAGAGAGGCTGGATCACCAAGGGAGGAACGCCCAGGGGAAAGTGCTCGGGCAACAGCGCCGCCGGCGCGCTCGACGCTGCCACTCACGGTAAGTGGACCGGCAAATACTTCTCGAGCTTGGGCGACATCGAGGTGACCTCGATCTTCGGAGTGAAGCCGCCCGGCAAAGACTTTTGGGAGCTCTTCGTCAACGGCAAGCCCGCGAGCACGGGCGTGTGCGAGGTCAAGCTGCACGCAGGACAGAAGTTGCTGTTCAAGATCGCGAAGTGAGCCATGACCAGTAGGGCTGCGGTAACGGCGATCGCGATCGCGTCTGCGATTGCGATCGCCGGATGCGGCCTGGGCGCGGGCAAGTCCACCTCGGGCGCGGTCACGCTCACGGTCACGCGCGGATTCGGGAGCGCCCCGGTGGGAGCGGCGAGCGAGAAGAGCATCCCCGGGTCCCAGACGGTGATGCGGCTGCTCGAAGGGTCGTTCAAGGTCACGACGCGCTACAGCGGCGGGTTCGTCGAGTCGATCGACGGGCACGCCGGGAGCTCCTCCCGCCTCGACTGGTTCTACTACGTCAACGGCATCCAGGCGACGCTCGGCGCGGCCGGCACATCGGTCCACAAGGGCGACCGGGTCTGGTGGGACCTAC
>Ga0335081_10006116_pt1 | contig 19117 bp, 17 predicted proteins | sample Lox_Sample_35_FD_206713 | JGI IMG/M metagenome (GOLD analysis project Ga0335081, IMG submission 206713) | Soil microbial communities from Loxahatchee National Wildlife Refuge, Florida, United States - Lox_Sample_3.5 | ecosystem: Environmental > Terrestrial > Soil > Wetlands | place: USA...
CCGGTCGCCGAACACCCACCGGTCATTCCTGAACTTGTTGAACTTCCCGAAGTATCGCTGGACGATCCAGCGTTTCGGCTTGTTGGGGTGGCTCCAGCACGCCCACTTGTAGGTGAGCTTCCACAGGCGGAAGAGCAGGCCCGGCGAGCGGAACAGGATGCCGCCCGCGCCCAGGCCGCCGAAACAGCCGCCCGCGCCGAAACCGAGCGGGTCCGCGCTGACGCCGAACAGATGCTGGCCCAGTTCCGCGCCGAGGCCGCGCGCGAGCGCCACGAACTTCGGGCGGACCTCCGGGCGCGTGCCGAACGAGCCGAACGGGAAGCCGACGCCTGCCGCGCCGAACTGGCGCAAATCCGCGAGGCGGCCACTCGGGACAGCGAGACCGGCACGGTAACCGCGCGCCAGCCCGCCCAACTGCCGCGCAAGTAACCACACACCGGGGCCCGGCGGCCCGGGGAATAGGCGCCGCCGGGCCTTCCCATCCCTGCTCGTGCCGTCCCCTCCGGTTCGCCCACGCTATGTCTGCCGTCGCCATGCAGGCAGACATCCAAGATCGTCCCTATACCTGTTGCCGTGCGTGGCCGGGGGCCTGAGCGCGTTCCAATGCCCCGCCCGTGGCCGTCCGGCTTCGGCGTGCTCCGCCTTGCAGTTGTGCTTGACGATGCAGTGTGCTTGGCGATCTTCTCAGCCTGCCTGCTCCCTCATGGATCTTGCCTTGTGATCTTGATCTTAGCGATCTTTGCCCTTCCTCCTCCATCATGATCGCGAAGGTGCCCGAAGCCGCCTCCCGAACCAGCGGCCGTCCGGCTCACCCTGCTGGGCCGCGTTCAGGTAATAGCCGCACAGGCGCCTGGGACAGGGTCAAGGACCGCCTTGTCTCGATCGCCGATGCCGCTGACCTGGTCTTGTCGTGGGCCCGGCTCGCGCCAGCCAGCCCGATCGCGGGCGAGGCTGGTCGAACACGTTCCACCGAGCTGGCCGCGCTGGCGACGGGCGTGGCGCGGGGGGAGGGGATGTTATAGGGGAATAAGTCGCAATTCTTCAGATGAAATAACGAAAGTCGCCATAGGACGTTTTTCCCACCAGAAAAGGAGTCGAACGCCTCAAGTGCCCCCTGGACAGGGCTGGTAAAAACTGGACCTAGAGGTTAGTTCCCGCGCGGAACTTGGAGATCTCGGACTTCGGGGGTTCTGATCATGAAGAAGATCTCTGCCCGATTTTCTGTGTGGCGATCGGCGGTTCGCTGTGCGTCATGTTCGCCTCCGTCGAGGTTTCACCCCGGCCCGGCAGCTTCTTCGCGACGTCCGCACAGCCCCTCCGATGCATCAGCGCAGCGGGAGGAGTTATACCATGTCAACCTCAACAGGCTCCAAGAACGCGACGCCACCAGACAAATCCGATAGGGATCGAGCTATCTTCTGGACGGTCATCTCCGCCGTAGGCATCGCGGTGCTCGTCATCGTTGTCGTGGCCGTCGGCGGTAGCAAAAGCTCACCGTCTACGCCACCGTCCAACCCCTCTATGCCATCAGTCACTTCAACTGATGCACCCGCACCTGACGTCGGATCTGGAACCCCAGCGCAGCAGATTGCCAGTATGCTGCAAGGAGCAACTCAGAACGATGGTACTACCATCAACAGCGCATCGTGTGGAACTGTCGCATCCTGGCAGGGTGTTCTGATAACTCAGATCATGCCAGGAGGGGCCAGTATGGAGTGGCCAGCAAACGCGAATGCTATTCCGGTCACGCTTACTCCCAGTAGTAATCAGGTAACCTTCGCTGAGTGCAATGTTCAGATCAGTACGGGCGAAAACGACGACATCTTGGCAGAGCTTGATGGAGTCAATAGTGGTGTGCACTGGACAGGCTGGGACAGCAACTATAGCGGTATTGCATCGAACACCCAGAGCTGAATAAGTAATGAACACGACACTCTGCATCATCGCTGTGATACTGATCCTCATTGCCATCGCAGTATTCGGTGGCGCCGCCGGGTGGTTCTACCTGCTGGTCCTTGCCGGTATCGTCCTCTGGACCGTCGTCATAGAGCCGTTCGCTGACCGGTTCGACGAGAAGCGGGAGCAGGCTAAGAAGCACAAAGATTCAAAATTAAAGACGACTTAATCACATATGGCTGGGATTTGATCTCGTCGGCGAGCAGAGCGTGGGCACGGGCGCAGAGGCTGGGGTTAGTTAGGCCTCACACAACAATTACTTCAGATCATCCGGGCGTGTCGCGGGGAGGGCTGGCGTCGCCCGTATCGGCGGCCGTGGGGGAACGCCCGCGAGCGCACGATCCGCGACCTGGACGGGGCGCTGCTGACGGCTAATCGTTACGCGTCTGAGCTGAGGAGGTCTCCCGACGCCGCAGGCCCGCGGGGGACCCGGTCAGCTCAGCCGCTACGGCAGTAGCCGGTGCAGCGTCGCCAGTTCTCGCGCTGGCCGAGACCCGCACCCCGACCGTCAGCCTCACCGCGACTCCCGGCGTCGAAGCGGTCCTGACGAGCCGGTACGCCAACGACTATCCAGCGGCACTGACCCATGCCGGTCTCCGCGAGGTGGAATTGGTCGAGCGCTTCCCAGTCTTGAACATCATCTACGGCTACACCCGGGGCGGCGGCGACGCGGGCGCAACCCGGCTTGTACCTTTCCGGCATCCCCGCGGCGGATACAGATTTCACGGGGACCTATCGGAGACGGAAGCGCTATTCCTGCGGCTAGACCCCGTCCGGGTAGCGCACTGGCTGATCAGCCGCGGCCACAGCCTGCAAGGGTTCACAGCAGAAGACTACGATGCGCGCCGCGCCAGGATAGCCATCCTGGACACGGCGGAAATTCCCGACCCCGGAGACGAACTCCCGGTGGCGACAGCTGGCAGCGACCTGCTGACACTGGTCCACTCCTACGCCCATCGGTTCATCCGCCAGACTGGCGTGTATGCGGGAATCGACCGGGATGCTCTCGCCGAATACCTGGCCCCGCTGCACCTCGGATTCTTCATCTACGCCGCCGCGCGTGGCGACTTCGTACTCGGCGGACTGCAAGCGGTCTTCGAAACGGAACTGAACAACCTCGTCAGCGTGATCGTCGATGGCGAACACCGCTGCGCTCTGGACCCTGGCTGCGCTCGCGGGGCGGGGGCGTGCCTGGCCTGCCTTCACGTTGGGGAACCGAGTTGCCGACACTTCAATACCTACCTCGACCGCAAGTGCCTATTTGGCCAAGCCGGCTATCTAACACAGCATCTTGCAGGCCTCAGCTAATATGCGTCCCGTTCGACATGGGAAGAACACGGCTGTCCCTCGCTGCCTCGCGACGCGGGACGCACCTGTCCCGGGCACCATCACGGGCGGGTCCGATCCGTGCCCACGAGGATGTCAAATATCTACTTGTGGGGCGCCGTCCTAACCCGCGCCGAGTGAGCCAACGGAACCGGACGTACTCGCACAAACGTTGTTTTCCTACGAATTGGTAACAAATCGTGCTCGCTAGAATGCGTATTGTTATATCCTGCGTCATCGAGAAGCTGTGGACGTGAACCCATGAGCCCACCCAGTACCCGGTTCCTTGCGGCTTTCAACGAGATCGAGGACTACCTCCGGGCGGCTTTGAGGGCGGACGAACACGTCGAGTTCGGCAAGCTGGCACGCGTGTACGCCGACAAGAAGCGATTGCGAACTTCCCAGCGGGACGCGCTACAGGCGTTCGCATCCCTGCGGAATGCGATCACCCACGGCCGCTACTACGGCGGTCACCCCATCGCGGAGCCCGTCCCGGACGTGGTCGATCAGATCGAGCGGCTGCGGGATCAGATTAAGTCCCCGCCAAAGGCCCTCGCTGTCCTTGGCGTCATCAATGTCTGCGTGGCCCGCCCAGACGAACCGATCAGCACCGTGTTGGAGCATGTCCGCCTTTTCGACTACTCCCAACTCCCTGTTTACGACGAAACCGGCTGTATCGGCATCCTTACCACGAACGCCATCGCCCGATGGCTCGCACATCAACTGACCATAAACAAGGGACTCGCGGAGGAAGAGCCTGTCAGCCGGGTTATGGGATTCGCAGAGCGGCATGAACGCGCATTGCTGGTGCGCGGGAGCATCACAGCAACAGAGGCCATCGACCTGCTATCTCACGGCGGGAAGGATGGGACAGCAGTCACCGCCTTGATCCTTACCGACAGCGGCAAAAACACCGAAAAGCCGGTTCGCGTGATCGTTTCCGCCGACCTGCCGTCTCTGACCGCCGCGTTGGAATTCACCTGACGATCGCATCGATCGGCCGAGCCGGCCATCCGTGATCTGGTGCCTCCTGGGCCGCTGCGCGGCAACCCAATCCAGGCGTGAGTCGGATCCGGGACAAGACCGTGCGCGGCGTAGGCGTGGGCAAGTGGCGGTCTTGCGGTTGATGACGCCGCCTGCGGAGACGATGACGTCGGCTGGGTCACACCGGGAATGTCGCACCGCGCGGCGAGTACCCACGGCCGTTCGGGGTTTCCTGACCGGACGTGTCAAATCCGACGGCCGTGGCCACTGCGGCTCAAATGATAATTCCGCCTTGCCGATACCGAAGGATGACTCCTAGGGTCAAAGTCATTGCTTTAATAACGGGCAGTGACGGATTATCATGGACGCGATTTGGGTCGAAGCAAGATATTCATATCCATTGTTTATCTCTGGACCGGGCGCGGTCCAGAGATAAACAATGGAGCCATCGTCCCTGCCTTCACGCCCCGGGAGGCGGGATGGCAGGGACGATGGCGGGACCGGGCGCGGTCCCATATGCGGAAGGGCGTCGGGACAGGGACAGGGCGGTGGTGGTCGTGGTGGATGGGGTCCGGCGGCGCCGGTCGCGGCAGGTTGTGTCGCGTCCGCGGGCGGTGCAGTTCTCGCTGACGGAGGAGGAGTTCGGCGAGGTCAGTGAGGCCGCCGCGCGCAGGGGGCTGGCGCGTGGGGCGTTCGCGGCGGAGGCGACGCTCGCGTCGGCCCGGGGAGTTCCCGCGAAAGTGTGGTCGCCGTTGCGGGAGGCGCTGGCGGAGGTGATGACCGCCGCCGGGCTGGTGCGGCGGATCGGGACGAACCTGAACCAGGCCGTGGCCCGGCTGAACGCGACCGGCCAGCGGGGTGAGGATCTGATGCCCGCGGCGCAATTTTGTATGCGGGCGGTGCGGCGGCTGGATGAGGCCGCGGAACAGCTGCGGCGCAGTGTTCCGTAACCGCTCCGGGGCGTTGCGGTGATCGGGAAAGTGCGCCGCGGAACGCGGGCCGGCCGGCTTCTCTATTACCTGTATGGGCCGGGGAAGGCGAACGAGCACACCGATCCTCATCTGGTCGCCGGATTCCGTGATCCGGCCGAACTCGAACCGCCCCGCAGGCCAGACGGATCACGCGACTTCCGGTGCCTGACCGGGTTACTGGCGCAGCCGCTGGCCGCGCTGAAGGGGCCGGGTTACGACGAGCCGGTGTGGCATTGTTCCGTCCGCGCCGCACCGGGCGACCGGAGGCTGTCGGACGCCGAGTGGTCTGACGTGGCGGCCGACATCATGGACCGCACCGGGCTGGCGCCGCGCGGGGACGACGTGGGTGTGCGGTGGGTAGCGGTCCGCCACGCCGGCGATCACGTGCACATCGTGGCCACGCTGGCCCGCCAAGACGGGTCCCGGCCACGGACCTGGAACGACTTCTACCGGGTCCGGGAAGCGTGCCAGGCGGCCGAGGAACGGCACGGGCTCCGGCTCACGGCACCGGCCGACAGCACCGCCGCCAAGCGCCCGTCCCGGGCGGAGACCGAGCAGGCCGCGCGGCGCGGCTGGGACGAGCCGCCCCGCATAGCGCTGCGACGGCACGTGTGCACCGCCGCCGCCGGAGCACGCACGGAGCACGAGTTCTTCGCCGCGCTGGAGCACGCCTGCGTGCGGGTCCGCCGACGGCACAGCACCATCCGCCCCGGTGAGGTCACCGGCTACGCGGTCGGCCTGCCGCAGCATACGGCCCGGACCGGCGGGGTGGTCTGGTACGGCGGCGGCAAGCTCGCGGCGGATCTGACGTTGCCGAAGCTGCGCCGCCGCTGGGCCGGGACAGGCGCGGACCGCGGCCCGGTGCGCGGGCTGTCGGTTCCGGCGGCGCGCGCCGTGCTGCGGAACGCTGTCACCGCCGCCGCGGAGCACGCGCGGAGCGAGCCGGAGTTCTTCGCGCGGCTGCGCGATGGCGGGGTCCGGGTGCGGCTGCGGTTCAGCGAGCTCCACCCGGGCCAGGTCACCGGCTATTCGGTCGGCCTGCCCGGCTGCACGGGCGACCAGGGCCAGCCGGTGTGGCACAGCGGCGGGCGGCTTTCCGGAGAGCTCACCCTGCCCCGGCTGCGCCGCCGCTGGACAGCGGACGGTTCCGCGGGCGCGCAACGTTCCGGAGCAGGACCTCCTGGCAGCGGAGCGTTCCGGTTCACTATTCCGGAACGGGATGCGATCTTCGATGACGCGGCCCGCCAGGCCGCTCTCGCGGCGGAGCACATCCGGCGCTGCGCGGAGCACGATCCGGCCGGCGGGGCGGACGCCGCGTGGGCGGCCGCCGACACGCTGCATGCCGCGGCCCAGGCCACCGGCAGCCGGGTCCTGCGGCGGGCGGCCGGCTCCTACGACCGCGCGGCCCGCGCCCCCTACGGCCGCATTCCCGGCGGCACCCCCGCCGGTGATGGGCTCCGCACCGCCGCCCGGGTGCTCGCGCTGACCGGCACAATGACAGGTGACATGCCGCTGGCGGCGGTCACGCTCATCGTTAACCTCGTCGCGCTCGCGGTCGCCGTCGCCGAGCTGCGCCGGGCCCAGCAGCATGCCGCGCAAGCAGCCGCGGCCCGCGCCACGGCCGAACATCTGAACGCGGCCGTTGCCGTGGCCCGGGCACCGGTTCCGCACGCCGGCCAGGCCCAGGCGCCCCGCCGCGCCCGGCCGGCCACGGCCGCCGATCTGGCCCGCCGCGATGCTCCTGATGCGTGGCTGAGCGGGCCGGTGCCAGCCGCTCCGGGCCCTGCCCGCCCGGCCAGTCCCGCTCGCCCGGGGCCGCCAAAACGGGCAGGGCCGGGCCGGTGAGCCGCGGCAGCAGGCCAGCGCCGCGTTCATCGGTCTGCGTCCGGTAAGCACAAAAACCATGCGTACAAAAGCACGCATGCCGTTTGCCTGTGGACAACTTCAACGGTCGTCCCGTTATCCACAGTCAGTTCCAGGGCGCTTACATCCTGGCAGCCACGGCGGGAAGCTGTCCGGAGCGGCGCCCGGCCAAAACCGGACCGCAAGAGACGGGAGGAGGCACATGTCATGCAGTCCCTGGCGGACAGCGGCGTGTTCTGGGGGTTGCTGATCGCCGGGATCATCGCCATCTACATGCTGCCCACCATCATCGGGCTGATCCGCGGCGTGGACCATCTCGCGCTCGTATTTGTGGTCAACCTGCTGGGGGCGCCGACCTGGGTTGGCTGGTTCGCTGCCCTGATCCTCGCGTTCGGGCCGCGGCCGCTTCCGCCTGCGCCGCCGTTCCCGCCACCGCAGCCGTATCCCTGGCCGCAGCGCGACGCTGCCGGTGACTGGGTGCCGGGGCAGCGGCGAGCGCATCGGTGACGGCTTCGGTCACGGTCGCGTAGTCGAGGCCGAGCCGGTCGGCGAGGCGGGCGACCTGGCGGGCGACGTGGGCCGGCGGCATGGCCGCGATGAGCGGCGCGGCGGCGCGCAGGGCGTTGATCTGCCCTTCGGCGTAGCGCAGCCACCGGCTCCATCGGTCGACCTCGGCGTCGATGACCAGGTCGGCGAGCGGGCGGGTGTGTTCGGCGAGCATCGGCGTGAGGGCGGCGGGCCCGTGGCCGGCCAGGATCTGGGCGGGGTCTTGCCGGGCGGCAGCACGGCGGCCAGGACGGTGTCGGTGAACGGAGTGAGCAGGCGGTAGGCGTGCACGGCGGCGCGCTGGCCGGCCCGGTCGGCGTCGAACGCCACGAGCACGCCTGAGGTGCGCAGGCCGGCCGCGTCGGCAAGCGTGGCGGCCTGCTCGGCGGTGAGCGCGGTGCCGCACGGCGCCACCCCGGCGTACCGGCCCCCGCAACCTGTGCTGATGGCGATCGCGTCGAGCGGGCCTTCCACGATGACCGGCCGAGCTCCCCGGGCGAGCGGGCCGCGTGCCTCCCACAGCCCGAACAGGACCGCGCTCTTCCTGTACAGGCTTGTGCCTGGGCTGTTCAGGTATCTGGGCACGTCCGGGCCGGCGCTGGCGGGTGCGCGGCCGATGAAGGCGACTACGGTCCCGTCGCGGTTGCGGAGCGGGAGTATGGCGCGGTCGCGGAAGGTGTCGATGAGCGTGCCGCGCCAGGACAGCCGACCCAGCCCGGCCGCCTCGATGACATTGTCGCGGTAGCCGAGCGCCCGCAGGTGCTGCACGAGGACGGTCCACCCGGCGGGCGCGTACCCGGCCTGCCAGCGCCGCTGCACGGCAGGGCCGAACCCGCGGCTTTCCAGGTAGCCGGGGACCCAGCTGCCCGCCAGCCGGCCGCCGAAGAACCGGGTCGCTGCCTGGTGAGCCCGGGCGAGCTCGTCACCTGGCTGGGCCAGCACGCCGCCAGCGGCTGCGTCCGCGACGTCCGCGAGGACGTGGCCGTGGCTGGCCGACTCCGGTTCGCCGATACCCGCGGCCCGGTCGGGCCAGGTACCTTGTCCGGCCTCGGGAAGGGCTGCCTGCAGATGCGCGGTGATCAGGGCGGCGGCGCCGAGGACCCGGCTGGCGACCGCGCGGACCGTCGCGTCCGGGTGGTCGCGCGGGCTAGTCCCGGCCCAGCTGGAGACGCGCGGGAACGGATCTGGGGCGTCGATGCCCAGACAGGTGGCGGCCAGGTAGGCGACGGAATCGGCTTCGACTTTGCGGATCCCCTGGCACACGACGGTGCCGGAATGATCGAGGTAGGCGATCTCGGCGTGCAGCAGGATGTGCCCGAGCTGGTGGGCCAGCGCGATCACGGCCCGCTCGGCGGTGAGGTCGTGGCGGACGTGGATGCGCCGGTCCCGCCAGCTAGTGAACGCATCGCCTGCGGCGCAGTCGCCGCGCGCGACCGCGAAACCCTCCCGCTGGGCCAGCTGCGCCAGCGCAGCCCAGGCGCCCGCCAGTGGCTGACCGGCGGGCCAGGCTCTTTTCCTTAACGGCGGCGCGGGGTGCTCCTGGGCCAGCCAGTCCGCCCAGTCCTCGCCAGTGCGCAATAACGCCAGCTCTGGATAGTGAATCATTGCTGTTCAAGTAGATTCTTCGCTCATATCAACGTATCTGATTCCATTGTCGCTCAGCTTCGCTGAGATGGAAGCGGTCAGTTCCCGGGCCTGTTGCGGCGCGCGGGGTTGCGGGCCGTAGTCGGGGCCGCATGGGCGGATGCGGCAGCCGCGCTGGTGCTGGCCGTGCTGGCGACGACGTCCTGGATGGGCATCGGGAAGTCCCGTTCCCACGGCCGGATGGCTTGGGTAGAGCGGGCCGCCCGGGCGGTGGCCGCGTCGGCGGTGGCGTCGGCGTCGTGGGCGCCGGTCAGGTTCTGGGTGCGTTCATCGGCTGCTGGTGTGCCGCTGAGGTCGATGGCGGCGTCCAGGTCCGCCGCCCGGAGCCGTTCGGCGCCGGCCGCGCGGTTCTGCTCGGTGCTGGCCAGCCTGGCAGCCGGGTCGGACCCTACGATGCGGTCGATGACGGCCGGCGGCAGGTTAGTGACCGCCTCCAGGACGCTGCGCTGTTCATCTTCGCCGAGCAGATCACGGCCGTAGGCATGGGCTTGTTCCTGCAGCGCGTCGATGATCTGCCGGCCGCGCTGTTCCTGCGCTTGCGCCGCGGCGTGGGCGTCGAACCCGGCGCGGCCTGCGCCGTGCTCATCGGGGACCTGCTCCGGGGTCTCGGCGTCGAGTGCCGGTCGTGGCGTGAAGGGGGCGTCGTGCACGCGGGACGGCCGGGTGAACAGCGCTGCGGCTTCACGCATCGCCTCAGCTGGTCCCATCCCGTCGGCGCGGAGCCGGTCGTAGCGGGCCATGGCGTGCGAATGCAGGTCGCGGAGCCTTGCCTCGCATTTGCGCATCGCGGTGGCGGCCGCGGGTTCGTACCAGGGCACGGCCCGGTCGGCATACGGCATGGCCGCGCCCCAGGCGCGGGCGGTCTGCACGAGGTCGGCCTGGCGGAGCCAGTCGGGGTCGAGCGCGGGTGCCCACCCGGCACGGGCCGCGTCGCGGTCGGCGCGGATCTGGGTGTTCAGCGCCCGGCGGACACGTTCGTCGCGTTCGGCCGCCGCCCTGGCCTGAATCTTCTGATGGTGAAGGTAGATCTGCGCGCCGGTGACGACCGCATAGGTGATCTGGATGGCCCGTTGCAGCCCGTGCTGCATGGCGTCCTGGAACGGGTCGGGATAGTTGTCACTGTCCATTCGTGGTCCTCCTTCGCGAACGCGGTGCCTGGCGGTCAGCGGCTGTGGCCCGGCCGCCCAGGGAACGCGCCGCCGTTCGCGTGTACCGGCGGCCTGGCCGGCCGCGGCATCGGGCTGGCGACCGTGGTGACCACATCGGTGATCTTCATGGGGAAGCCCAGCGTCGCCTGCTGCGCGGGCCCAGCCCGGGAGCGGCTGGCCTGGCCGCGCGCCGCAGGCAGCGCCGCCGGCCGCGGCGGCCACAACGGCGGCGCGGCCGCGACAGTCCTGCCGCGCGCCGTGGAGCCGCTCGGGCGGGGCGCGAAACCTACGGCACGGCGGATCGCTGCGTCCTGGGCACGGTCGTCGGTGGTGTCCGGGCGCAGGGCGCGGAAAAGGCAGAGCGCACGGCGGGCGATCCGAAGGTGGCGCCCGATCAGGTCATCGATGGCTTGTTCCAAGACCCAGACCGCGCGCAGCCGCAGCGCGTTGCCAGTGTCGGCCGGCAGGATTGCGGGGTCGCGGGGCGCGTGGATCCCGCAGCGCGCGGCCACGCTGGCGCGCAGCTCCTCGCCGGCCTGGATGAGCACGGCGATGCCCAGGCGTGATCCTGGTGAGCGGGCGGACGTGTGACGGTACCGGTCGATGACCGTGGCGGCGGTCGCCGTGGGGTCGGTGCTGAGCTGGGCGATGACGGTGCGCATCGCCGCCAGCCGCGCCTCTAGCGCGTGGCCGTCCCAGCCGGTGACCAGCAAGGCCCAGTGCCGGCCAGGGCAGGTGAGTGAGGTGTGGTAGCCGGTCCGGGTCAGCGCGGCATGCATGGCCCGGGCGGCCCGCGGCGACCCTGGCCGCACCCGGACACCGTCCGGCGCCGCCGTCACGTCGCCGACGGGGCGGTGGCCGCCGCGGGCGGCGACGTGCTCGCAGAGGGCGAGGATGTGCGCCGGGCCGGGCCGGGCCCGGCCCGGCGCAGGTCAGGCGTGGCCATAGCCGGTCACCTCGTCGCCATGACCTGTTTCAGTGTCGCCTTGGCCGGTCACTGCGCCGCCGAGGCGCGTCACCGCGCGGTTGTAACGCCCGCCGTTCCTCTCGGTGCCCTCGTCGTCGTGGCCATCGTCGCCGCCGGCATCGTTAACGGTGCCGCCGCCGGTGGGATCGGCCGGCTTGTCCCACCAGCCGTCGGGCGCGGGGTCGGCGGCGGGTTCGTGGGGTTCGCGGTGGGTGTCTTCGCTGCACTGGTAGAAGGGGCCGCGGGCGCCGAGCAGGACGGGGAGCTGGTGGTCGAGGTGCTCGCGGTACCAGGCGCCTATCCCGGTGCCGGGCTTGGTGCGCAGCACCTCCCAGGCGTGCCACAGGGCGTTGAGGCGGCTGATCGCTTCGCCGTGGCGCCACCATTGGCGGCACCACCGGTACTCGCCGCCGAGGGTGCGGCGGAACATCGGCAGGAAGTACTCGGTCAGCCAGTCTTCCAGTTCGGTGAATTCGGGCTCAGGCACCGGTTCGCCGGAGCCACCGCTGCCGCCATCGCCGCTGCCACCCGCCGTGACGGCGGTAGCGGGGGGCGTGCCTGCAGATGCCTGGGCGGTACCGCCGTCGGTGGTGGTGGTCATGGCAATGTCTCCTGCGGTGAGGTGATGACCGTGTGCGCGTCGGCGGGGCGGGTGGCCCGGCCTTGCCTGGCGGCGGCGCGGATCTGGTCCTGGGCAGCGGTCTGGGCGGTGGTGATCTGGGCGGCGTGGGGCCCGGTGTGCCAGGGGGTGAGGTGGATGAGGGCGGGCTTGATGCCGGTGGCGAGCAGCAGCGCGGTGCCGGGTAGCAGGGCGCGGATCGCGGCGGGCTCGAGGATGTCCTGACGGCGCAGCGACACCGATTCACTGGCGCGGCCGTCGCCGTAGTTGATCGAGCGGACCGGGACGTCGTGCTGGCCGATCAGGGTGGCCAGGTCGCGGGCCAGCCGCGGGGAGTCCACTCCGGCGCCGATGATTTTCTTGGTGGCAGCGCCCCACAGCGCGGCCATCCCCTGCTCGCCCCACACGGTGACGCCTTGCTCGTAGGACTGCAGGATGGTGACCGGTGTGATGCCGCGGGACCCGAGGTGGGAGTACAGGTCCGGCAGGTCGGCGATGCGGCAGATGTTGGCCGCCTCGTCCAGCACCACGACCATCGGCGGGTCGAGCCGCCCGCCCATCTGCTCGGCCCGGTGTTCGGCGGCGCGCATGGTGGTGTCGGTCAGCGCAGCGATCAGCGGCGCCGCGGCGGACCGGGACTTGGACAGCAGGTACAGGGTCGCTGTGCCGGCGGCGAAGCCGCCCGGGTCGAACACGGACAGGGCACCGGTGCGGGGCGGGGTGACCCAGGCCATGATGGCGGGGTCGGTCATGGCTTTGGCGGCGGTGCGGGCGGTCTGGTAGATGCCGTCGCGGGTTTCGGCCGCGCCGTTCTGGGCGCCGCGCAGCGAGACGGCCATCGCGGTGAACCCGGCCTCGGTGAGCAGTTCGATCGGGGTCGGGACGGCGGGTTCGCTGAGCCAGACGGCGACCTCGCGGAGGGTGTGCCCGGAGGTGGCGGCGGCGAGGAACAGGGCGGCGAGGAGGTCCTGGGCGGCGGGGCCCCACAGGTCGCGGCGGTGCTCATCGGCGACGGTGAGCACGAAATGCCCGGCGAGGCGGTGCGCGTCCTCGACGGTTGCCAGGCCGTGGAGGGGATTCCACCACCAGGTTTGCGGCTGGTGGGTGATGCGCTGGGGGTCGAACAGCCACACTCGGCTGCCCGCGGCGCGGATCTGCGCGGTGGCGGCCCACAGGTCGGCTTTGTTCGAGGTGGCGATCACCGGCCCGGGCGCGGACAGCACGAACGGGATCGCCTGCGCGGTGGTCTTCCCGGTCCGCGGGGCCATGAACGCCACGACCGTGTCTTCCCAGCTCGCATAGACCGCCGGGCCGGGGCGGCGGCCGGGGCGCAGGAGCCGGCCGAGCGCCAGCCCGGTCTCGCCCGGGTCCAGGTGGCGCGGGTCCGCACCGGCCAGGGACCGGCGGAGCTGGATCGCGGCGCGGGCGGCCGGGAGCCGGGTCAGCGCTGCCATCGCGGGGTTGCGCGCGAGCGCGGCGACCGGGTCACCGGGGACCGGCCAGCGCCGTGCGATCGCCCGCCCGGTCAGCACGATGGCGGCGGTGGCGAGCCCGGCCAGGATGGCCGCTGTGACCGCGACGGCGGGCGTCGGCGTGCGGGGCCAGGCGGTGGCGGTGCGGCCGTGCAGGACGTCGGCGGCGAACTTGATCCCGAACGGCTCCGTAGCGCCGCCGCTCAGCCCGGCAGCGATCCGCGCCGCCGCCCACACGATCCCGTTCAGCGCGACCAGCCCCCAGCAGGCGGCCAGGATCGCCCAGCAGCCCCCGGTCCCGCCGGGCGCCAGCGACGGCCGCGGCCCGAGCGCGCGGCTCACCGCCCGCTCCACGCCGCGTCGCAGCCGGCCTGGATGGCTTGGTCAGTCTCGTAGAGAGCCGGCTCTGGGCCGACGAGGCTGAGCTGGACCGGGATGCCGAGCCGTTCCCCGGTCTTGATCAGGTATTTGCCGCGGCCGGGGTGGCGGGCCCCTGGGAGGTAGGACTCGGGCGCCGACCAGGACGCCACCAGCGCGCGTTCGGGGCCGGTGAGCGGGGTGATCTCAGCGACCCGGGCGAGCTCGCGCGGCGGCAGCCCGGCGAGCACGGTGATCGCCGAACGGTCCACGAATCCCCGCGCCTTCGCCCGGTCCTCGGCGGTGGCGAGGGCATCGAGGTCAGCGAGCGAGTGGGTGATCATGATGCTGGCCATGCCCTTGGCCCGGTTGAGCCGGGTGAGCGAGTCGGCGTGCTCGACCAGGCCCGGCGCGCCGCGCAGCGCCCGCCACAGCTCGTCCATCACCGCCAGGTACGACCGCCTGGGCCCGGCCCCCAGATCCGCCAGCTCGGCGGCGGCGTCGACGCAGCCGAAGCCGTAGCTCCAGGTGCACAGCATCGCCGCTGTCAGCAGTTTGTCCCCGGCGGCCTTGACCGCCGAGATGTCCACCGACACGGCTGGGGCGTCCAGGTCGATCGGCTGGGAGGTGGCGCCGTCGAACACCCCGGCCAGCGATCCGGTGCACAACAGATCGAGCGTGAACACCAGGTCCGCGACCCGCGCCCAGTACCCGTGTGGCGTGTCGGCGCGTGCCGCCGACCGCAGCGTGCCCGGGCCGTCTTCGATGACGTTCAGGACGTCGGTGACGGTGGGTTCCCGTGTCCCGGCGAGACGCTCGTCGAGCAGGTCGATGGCGCGGCCGAGGATCACTTCCTCGGCGTTGCTGATCCGCGCCTCCCTGACGAGCGTGGCCAGCGCCAGCAGCAGCGCCAGCCGCCGTGAGCGGAGTTCCTGCCGGAGTCGTTCGGCATCAGGACCGGTCATCCGGGCCAGGGCGGTGCCCAGCGGCCCGGCGTCCAGTGGGTTGATCTTGTCGAGACCGCGGCCGATGCGGATGACCTGCCCGCCGAGGTGATCCACGAGGCGGGTGTAGTCGGGTTTGGTGTCGCCGAGGACCAGCACCCGGCTGCCGAAGGAGACCGCACCGGTGACTAGGCGCTTGACGAGGGCGGATTTGCCGGTGCCGGGCTGGCCGAGGACGAACATGCCCGGGTTGGTGACCAGCCCCGCACGCAGCCAGGCCAGCGGGTCGAGGCAGACCACCTCGCCCCACAGCTGGTGCCGGCCGACCGGGGTGCCGGCCGTGGGGGTGCCGTTGCCCGCGACGAACGGGTACAGGCCGCACAGCTGGGTCGTGGTCGCCTGGTACTCCGGCCCAGGTGTGACGCAGGCGGCGCGGCCGGCATCAGGGATATTCCAGCCCCACGGCGGTGCCAGCGGATCCGTGTCGCCAGCTGGGAGCGGCGCGGCTACCGGCGATGTTGCCCGGCTGGCCAGCGGCTGCGGCCCGGGCCGGTACCCGGCGCCCTGGCGGGTGCGTAGTAAGAGCATCGGAGCTTTCCCTCCTGGTCAGGGCGGGTGGGTCAGTGGTGGGGGCGGCGGGCGAGCGCTGGGAGGCAGATGCCGCATGGCAGGGTGGTGGTGAACCCGGCGGCCTGGCTGCGGTACATCCGCTGCAGCCGGATCTTCGACGACTCGGCCGCCGCCTCGGTGTCGGCGACCGCCCGCCCGAGCTGCGCGGGGTCGGTGACGGTGACGGTCACGTGCAGCCCGAGCAGGCTGACTCCGGCGCCGCGGGCTTCCTCGTCGGCGGCCTGGCGGGCGCGGGCGTGGTCGTGGGTGTCGCGGGCGGTCACGTCGCGGCGGGTGCGGCGGGAGTACTCGCTGCGGAACTCCGCGGCCCGGACCTCGTTTTCCAGCAGCCGGGCGGCTGCCGCGGCGGGGAACGGCCGGTACTGCAGCGTGACGCGTTTGGCGAACCGGCCGGGTGCGACCAGGCGGGCCAGGACGTCGGAGTGCACGTTCTGGCGGGGGGCCTCGCGCCACGCCCAGGTGACCGACGTGCCGCTGCCGTGCCGGTAGCAGTCCCACGCTTCGTCCGCCCCGGCGGGGCCGGCGCTGGCCCAGTTGAGCTGCTCGTCCAGCGCGGGCCCGGTTCCGGCGGCGAGGAGCCGGTTGACCTCGCCCCGGACCGCCGGGTCGAACGCGGTCCGCACAATTCCGGCGATGTCGGCGGCCCCGGCGCGGGTGAGCACGGCGACGCCGCACGCGCCGAGCGCTGATTCCATCCCGGGCAGCGTGCGCCCCACTTCCGTGATCGCCTCGGCAGCGGTTCCCGGCCGGGACGCGAAGGCGGCCGCGTCGAAGGTGAGGCTGACCCGGGTGTCGACGTCGGCGGCTGCCGCCGGGGCGGTGGCCACCAGCTGGTCCATGATGTGCAGCGCCGGCCGGGGGGCGGCCGGGTCGATGGCGGCGGCGATCCGGCTGGTGAGGGTGGAGCCGGGGTCGGGGGCGGTGTCGACGGTGACGGTCACCCAGCGCAGCGCGGGGAGGTAGCCGAGGGAGGCCAGCCAGGCGCCCCAGTTCGCGACCCAGCCGTCTACCTCGCCGGGCTCGGCCAGCCAGGTGGAGGCCGGGACGACCCGCAACGTCGCGGTGAGGAAGCCGGTGCGCCGGTCGCGGACCAGCCCGTACCGGCCGCCGTAGCCGTCTTCGGCTGACAGCAGTTCGGTCGCTGCCAGGGTTCCGGGGAGTTGCAGGACGCCGGTGTGCCGCAGCACGACCTCGGCGCGGTAGCTGGTGTGACCAGCGGTGGTGCTGTGCCACCAGCGCAGCCGCTGCACGCCGAGCTGGGCGAGCGGGGTCCCGCCGATCCGGATCAGGCTCGCCGCGCCGGCCAGCAGCGCGGGCGGGGCCACAAAGATGAGCGTTTTGAGCGAGACCGCGGCGATGAGCAGCAGCGCGACCGCGCAGCCGAGCAGGATCAAGGTGGCGGTGGGGCCGAGGCCGAGCAGCCCGATGCTGCGGCTGCGCCGCCATCCGCCGTAGCTGCGCGCCTGAAACTGATCGTTTGTCATGGCTTGGTCCTTCGGTTGAGGTGCCGGAGGCGGGCCGCTGTGCTGGGCCGCCGGGAATGGGCTAGCTGCCGCCGGGTGGCTCGCCGTCGGTCATCGCGCCTGCCGCGAGGCGGGCGGCTGCCTGGGTGGCCTGGCTGCCCGCACCGGCCGCGGCGCCAGCCGGCCCGGCGCCCGCCGCGGCCCCGCCGGCGCCCGTGGCCGGTGCCGCCGATCTGGCTGCGGCAGCTGCGCCGGCTGGTGGGGCGCCGGCCGTCGCACTGGGCGTAGCGCCGCCGGGTGATGCGCCGGTGGCTCCGCCCGCCGTGCTCGCAGGCCTGCCGGTCGCCGTGCCGCCCGTCGCGGGCGGGGCGCTGCCGGGACCTGGGCGGGCTGTCCCAGCCGGGGAGGCCGGCCCGCCGGGCAAGCCGCCGGGTGCGCCGCCACTGGGTCCGCCCGGTTGGCCGGGCGGGGCACCGAGTCGGGAATTGAGGTAGGCAGCCTGGTCTTGGGCGGCCGACCCGCCGCCGCCGTGGGATGAGCGCAGCGCGCCGACCGCGATCGCGCCCGCCGCGGCGGTTCCCAGGATCTGGCCGCCGCCCGACGTGCCGCCGATGGTGCCGGTGGTCCAGGTGAAGAACTTCAGCAGGGCGGGCAGCGCGACGACGGACACGGCGAGCATGACGAAGCCCATCAGCGCGGTCCGGGTGCCGCCGGACCCGATCATGGTGAACGCGGCCGCGTACACCGCGGCGGCAGCGGGCTTGTAGAAGATGAGCGCGAGCATCCAGGCGGCGACCTTGCGGACCCAGCCGCGGGTCATCGGCGCCAACGACCCGGCCGCGGCCAGCGGCAGCACCCCGGCGAGAATGACGAGCGCGGCCTGGCGGAACAGCATCAGCCCGGCTTGTACCACCGACAGCACAATCGCCGCGATCCCGAACACGATGACCACGGCCGGCGCGGCGCCGCCGCCGAGGTCGAGCGCCAGGGTGAGGCGCTCGGTGAACTGCCCGCCGGTCGATTGCTGCAAGATCCAGGCCGACCAAGCGTCTCCGGCTTTGAGCAGCAGGGTCACGACGGCGACCCCGATCGTGGACGCGGCGGCGATCGTGACCAGGCCGCCGGTCACGTCCAGCAGCGGGCTGGCCTTGCGGGTGAGGGCCATCCGCGCCCCGGCCGCGATCATCCCGGCGGCGGCGACCGCGGCGGCGACCGGCAGCAGCCACTGCTGCATCCGGGCCACCGCGGGCTCGGCCGTCAGGTCGGGGGAGCCGATGCCGGTCCACCAGGTGGCGGTGTTCGCCACCGTCCACCGGACCCCGTCGCCGACGGCCTGGGCCAGACCGGACAGGATGTCCCCGGCCGCGCTGCTGGCGGCCGACTGGGCGATATGGCCGGCGACGATGCAGGCCGGTTCGATCAGCGGGTTGCACGGCATGGCGGGTCACCCTTCGCCTGGGAAGATGCGGTAGCCGGTGAGGGAGGAGATGGCGGTGGCGGAGTTGGCCCAGTCGCCGCCCGGCGGGGCGACCACGCGCCAGTCACCGCGCCGCCAGATCACCTCGATCCGGGTCGCCGCCAGGGCCGCTGTCCCGTCGCTGCCGGGGCCGGCGGTGACAACGTCGACCGTGGCGCCGGCCGGGGCGTAGGCGGCCAGCCGGTAGGCGGCCACGGCCGCGTAGCCGCAGCCGATCGGCTGCCCGGGCCGGACGTGCGCGGATGCCAGGAGCTGGCCGTAGGCTGCGGCCTGGTTGTGCAGCAGGGCGGCCCGGTCGGGGCCGGTGACCTGGCGGGTGATCGTGGGCGCGTAGATGGCGGGTCCCCACTGGGCGGCGGTGCGGACCGCGATGTTGATGGCGGCCAGCAGCGCCCCGGACGGAGTGTCGGTGAACCCGGATGCCAGGCCGCCGCGGGTGTCGCGGGGGCCGTCCTGGGGTGAGGCCGGTAGCGCGATGCCGTGGAAGTCCGCCCACCGCAGGCCGGTCAGATCGATCGCCGCCGCAGGTGGTGGCGGGGTATCCGGGGCTTGAGGTGGGGTGCTCGGGTGGTCCTGGGGCGAGCGGGGTGTCAGCTGAATGGCTGTGACAGGCTGCCGGCGGCCGTTCGGGGGCTGGCTGCGCAGCAGGATCACGGTCGCGGCGCTGGTGAGCAGGACCGCCAGTGCGGCGGTGAGCACGAGGGGTTTGCGTCGGGTTGGCATGGCGGGCGCTCAGATGAAGACGCCGAC
>Ga0335081_10006117_pt1 | contig 19117 bp, 13 predicted proteins | sample Lox_Sample_35_FD_206713 | JGI IMG/M metagenome (GOLD analysis project Ga0335081, IMG submission 206713) | Soil microbial communities from Loxahatchee National Wildlife Refuge, Florida, United States - Lox_Sample_3.5 | ecosystem: Environmental > Terrestrial > Soil > Wetlands | place: USA...
CGGCGCCTGGAGGAACCCGTAAAGGGCACGCAGTACTTCCTCCCGCTGGGAACGGGCTGAGGAGCTAAAGTTGAGCTCTACAGCGATCCGTTTGACTCTAACTTCATATGGAACGAGTTAACGTCGTCATCGTCGGCGGCGGTGTGGTCGGCTGCGCCATCGCCCGTGAAGTTTCACGCCACGTGCAGGACGTTTTCGTGCTCGAGCAATCGCCACGCTTGGGCATGGCTACAAGCACCCGCAATAGCGGGGTGATTCATTCCGGGATCTACTATCCTCCCGAATTTCTCAAGGCGCGCTTTTGCGTGGAAGGCAACCGGTTAACCAAGGAGTTTTGCGCCCAACACGGCGTCCCCCACCGCAACTGCGGGAAGATCGTAGTAGCCAAGGATCAGTCTGAAATACCGGAGCTCGAAAAGCTGGCCGAGAATGGCCGAAAAAACGGCGTTGAAGGTTTGAAAATCGTGGGGCCGGAGCGAATCCGGCAGCGCGAGCCGCACATTCGAGTCACCGCGGCATTGGAGGTGCCATCGACGGCCATTGTTTCGGCGGAGGAGTTGGTCAAGGCGTTTGCCCGGGTGGCGAGCGATCAGGGGGCTAGTATTTTGACGAATGCCCGGGTAACCAAACTGGAAGGGAAGCCAGAAAACATTTCGGTAGGCATCGAATTGGGCGATCCGGCAGACGGTGTGACGCGGGAAACCGTGGAGGCGCAGTGCGTGGTGAATTCGGCCGGGCTCTACGCGGACGAGGTGGCGGCACTGCTGGGAAATCGCAGTTACCGGATCTATCCGGTGCGGGGCGAATACGCGGAGGTGGTTCGCGTGCGAGCCGACTTGGTCAACGCGCTGGTTTATCCGCTGCCCCTTCACGACAGGCTGAGCCTGGGCGTGCACCTGACGAAAACGCTATGGGGAACGGTGCTGGTGGGGCCGACGGCGCGATACGTGGCCGATAAGACCGACTACGAACACAACCGGCTGCCGCTCGAACAGTTCCTCGAAGATGCGCGGGGCTTGTTGCCGGAGCTTCAGTTAGAGGATTTGAGGCTGGCGTATTCGGGGCTGCGCCCGAAGCTAGTGCCACCCAATGAACACGGCATGGCCGATTTCGTCATTACGCGCGATCCCACCTACCCGCGCGCGATTCACCTGGTGGGGATTGAGTCTCCGGGGTTAACTTCAGCTCCCGCAATCGCAAAGCACGTTGCCGGGCTGGTGACAGAGACGCTCGATTAGAACTTGGCTTCAGCCCGAAACAGATAGAGAGTTGCTTGCCTATGCGGCTTTGCGAGCGCTGTTATTGAGCAGGTCAAGAGCCTTGCGAAGGACCGGATCATCCTTGGGCGGCAATTGATTGGCGCCGAGCGGGGCGGGAGCCAACTCGTCGCCTGCAAGCTCCGGGGGCAAGCCTACGACTTCCACACTGGGCATGACGCCATTTTCGAGAATGGACTTGTTTCCCGGTGTGTAGTAGTAGGCGACGGTAAGCATGATGGCCGAGCCATCCTCGAGCGGAATGAGCTTCTGTTCGGAAGCGGCGCCAAAGCTGCGCGTGCCGACGATATCGCCCCGGTGGTTATCGCCTACGGCCGCGGCAAGAATTTCCGCAGCGCCGGAAGTGCTGGGCGAAATCAAGACTTCAATGGGTCCCTTCCAGACCACTTTGTCCGGATCGGCGTCGAACTCCTGCCTCGAAACCGTCTGGCCCTTGAGGGTGGCGATGGTGCCGGAGGAGATCAGCAGTTGGGCGGCGGCAATTCCTTCCGACGCCGGCCCGCGAGCACAATCGCGCAAATCGAGGACGAGCTTGTGCAGGCCCTGTTTATCGAACTGTTGCAACTTGTCGCGAAACTCGCCCGCCGCCCCGGTTTGCAAGGCGGGGATGTGCACGTAGCCGACGCCGTCGTCAATCTTCTCGGCAGTGAGATGAAGCGCCGGAATGACCGCGCGGGTTATGGTGATTGCCTGAGGTTCGGTCTTGCCGCGACGCACTAAACCCACCTTGATCGTCGTTCCCGGGGCGCCAGCGAGCAATGAATTGGCCTGGCCCACGGACATTTCACGGGTGGTAAAGTCCGCGATCTCTTCTACGATATCGCCGCTACGCAGGCCGGCCTTCTCGGCGGGGCTATCCGGCAACACCGAGACAACCACGACATAGCCAAAGCGCTTGGCCAGAGTGGCCCCGATCTCGGCGCGCACGGCATTCTTCTGCTTCTCCTTGAAGTCGGCATATTCGCGCGGACTCAGATAGCCGGAGAAGGGGTCGAGCGATTCGAGCAAGCCGTGGAGCGCGCCGGCGGTGACGTTCGAAAGATTCGGCTCATCGACGTAATCTTCCTGCACCCGTTGCAGGACCTCGCCGTAGACGTTCAGGGAGCGATAGGCCTTGTCGTCATCGGTCTTGGCCAGCAGGTAGCCCAAGCCGATATAGGAAAAGACCAGCAGAGACAAGGAGACAACGGCGATTCTGGCATAGCGACTCATTCGGTTTGCTCCAACCCGAGTTGCCGCGGCAGCGGGAGATCAGCCGGAAGGCGGAACCCGGTCCGATGATTGTATCACGCCGGCTCGGAACTTAGTTCAAAGGCTCTAGGCCGACACCAGCCCCTGTTGGTGCGCTGTCCTAACATGGGATTCGCGGGCGGCTCACGGGGTTGCGCTGGGCTGACCGCAAGGCTCACCGGCGAAGGCGGCATCGCTGGTGATACAGGTTTGAGAGATACGATCATGCCAGGAGAGCTGATCTTCGTCCCAGAGCGCCCACACGAAACCGAGCATCATGGTTCCGGCAGAAACGAGATACCCGAAGCTGCGCCAGAGCAACTGGCGAGCCGATGGCTCGAGTCCATCGAGGCTGACGACGCGAAGGCCGCGCAAGGTCATGCCGGGAGTGGCCCGGGCGAAGTAAGTGAACAGAGTAACGTATTGAGCGTAAAGGAGTCCCAGCGTTGCCAATTGCACGAGGGCATCTACCCGGGTGAAAGCGATACGCCCGCCGAAGGTGCGAAATAGCGTCAAGAAGACGGCGTAAGCGCCCAGGAGAAACGCTGCATCGAGAGCGCCCGCGCGCCGCCTCTCCACGAGCGGGGCGACGGAATTGGCGGGAGAATCATCCGCGGACACGGCCGTCTGGAGCGCACCATCCAGGTTGTCATGCTTATCGTCATGATGACTGGGGGCATGGAAATCGAAGGAAGGCTGCTCGATGTTGATCTCAAGGCGTTCGACACGCTTGGGCCGAAAGCGCCGCTTGGTGACGGGCGAAGGAGGAGCTTCGAACGCGTGGTGCTCAGCGGCTGCCGGTACGGGCGTCGCGTTCCGCGGTTCGGGAGCTTCGGAAGCAGTCGCCGGAGCGAAGAGCAGTTCAGGCTGCGGCCGCTCCACACGAGGGCGTCCGTGGCGCACGCGGTAAGCGTCGAGCCGCTGGGAGAGTTCGCTGCGCCAATCCAGTTCCACGGCCAGATGGCCTTCCGCGCGTGGTTCAGCGGGCGCAGGGACAGAAATAGCTGCGTGTTCTTCAGAGAGGCGCGCGTCGCAAAGGCAACAGGCGCGGGCTTCGGCGCCATTGACGGCGCCGCACTGCATACAAGTTTTTATCACCGTCACGTTTTGCGCTGCGGACGGTACTCGGGACGAGCCCGAGGCGAATGCAGTTTATAGCGGGAAGCACGAGAGAAGAAGCGAAGATCCGGCAGCGTGTCACGAATCGTACACGGCACTGGCGCCAAGGTGATCGCCTTCGTGGCACGGTCAGGAGTGGCTGTGCCACTAGGACGAAAGGCGAGCGGATTGAGCTAAACTCGGGCGGCTCAACTCGGGATGGAGTCCATGGTCGAACTGCAATTTGCCACAATCGAAACACTTTCAGGGCTGCTGGCCAAGAAGAAGATCTCTCCGGTGGAATTGACGAAGCTGTACCTGGCGCGCATCGAGCGCCTTAACCCAAAGCTGAACGCGTTTCTAACCGTGGCTGCCGAAAGCGCTCTGGGGGAAGCGCGGCGAGCCGAAACGGAATTGCTGCGCGGGAAGCGCCGAGGCGCGGTCCAAGGCATCCCCGTGGCGCTGAAGGACAATATCGCGACGCGCAATCTGCGCACAACGATGGGCTCCACAATTCTGAGGGATTTTGTGCCTCGGGAAGATGCCACGGTCGTCCGGAAGCTGCGTCAAGCAGGGGCGATCGTTCTTGGCAAAACGAATCTCCATGAATTCGCCTACGGGGTGACTTCGGAGAATCCGCACTATGGCGCGGTGCGGAATCCCTGGAACGCGGAGCGGATCGCGGGAGGCTCGAGCGGAGGCTCGGCTGTGGCCGTTGCCGCGGGGCTATGCGCCGCCGCGATCGGCAGCGACACGGGGGGATCGATTCGCATCCCGTCCGCCTTGTGCGGCGCGGTGGGCTTCAAACCCACGTTCGGGCGTGTGAGCGTTCATGGCGTGTTCCCGCTTGCTCCTAGCTTCGATCACGTGGGCCCGATCACGCGAAGCGTGGAGGACGCCGCACTCGTGCTGGAATGCATTGTGGGACGCGATTCGCAGGACCGCTACAGCGTCCTTCGGCGGGAGAAGCATTTCCGGATCAAGAGGGGCCGAAAACGCGTGCGGCTGGGCCGCCCGAAGGAACATTTTTGGGTCGAAATGGATCCGGAAGTTCGAAAGATTACGGAAGGCGCGCTGGCGGAGTTTGGCAAGTCAGGCGTCACCGTGGAAGAGATTTCCTTGGCGTCGATGGGGGCAGGGGTCGAGGCGGCCAATCTGATCGCCGCCGTCGAGGCGCGCCAGGTGCACGAACGGACAGGATATTTTCCGGGGCGCGCCGACGAATATGGCGCAGACGTTCGCGGACGGCTCGACCAGGGAGGCACGGTGCCGGCGGTGGACTACCTGAATGCTCAAGAAACGATGCGGCGGGCGCGGGAAGAGGCGGAAGCGGCCTTGAAGGACGTGGACGCGATTGTGGTTCCAACAGCGGCGATTGCCGCGCCGGCAATGGGCAGCGAACGAGTTCACGTGGGTGACGTAGAGAAGCCCATACGCAGCGCCCTGGTGGACTTGAACCGGCCCGGCAATCTTACGGGTTTGCCAGCGATCTCCATCCCCTGCGGGCTAACCGGCGAAGGCCTTCCCGTGGCCCTGCAATTTATCGGGAGACGTTTCGATGAAGCGGCGCTATTGGGTATCGCGCGCAGTTTCGAAGAGAGCGAGCGCGATTGGGAGCCGAAACTTCCCCCGGTGGATTAAACGCGGATTACGCCGACGCCGATCGTTGGGAGACGTGCGGCAGGGCGCGCTGCAAACGGGCGATCACACGCTCTTTTCCGAGGACGACCATGGTGTCGAATAGCGGCGGCGCCACCGGCTGACCCACCAATGCCACGCGAGTGGCGTTAATCAGGAGGCCGGCCTTCACACCGGCTTTTCCGGCAAGCTGGCGCAGGGCGCGATCGCAGGCGTCGTGATTCCAATCGGGCAGCGCGGACAATTCGGCGGTCAAGCCCGCCAGAAGGTCCGGCAGGCGTCCGTCTTTCCAGAATTTTTCGCGCGCGGCGGGATCGTAGTCGAAATCGTCGCTAAAAAAAGCACGAGCCCAATGCGAGAAATCCGGGACTAGGCGCGTGCGCGGGCGAAGCAGGTCCACCACTCGCGCGAACCATTCCCTTTGCGATTCCGCCCATTCAGGACACCACAGGCCGGTCTTTTCGAGTTCGGCCTGAACCTCGGGAAGGAGGTCCTGAACGGGAAGCTTCTGCAGATACTGCTGGTTGAACCATTCGAGCTTGGCGCGATCGAAAACGGCATTGGTTCGGCTGACGCCGGAAAGCGAGAAGCGCTCGATCAGTTCGGCGGTGCGGAAAATTTCCGTGTCGTCCCCGCTGGACCAGCCGAGTAGCGCGAGGAAGTTACGGAAAGCCTCTGGCAGGAAGCCTTCGTCGCGATAGGAGCTTACGCTGGTGGCGCCGTGGCGTTTGGAGAGGCGCGTGCGGTCGGCGCCCAAGATGAGCGGAACGTGGGCAAAGACGGGCAGTTGGGCGCCGAGAGCGCGGTAGAGCAGGATCTGCTTGGGCGTGTTGGAAATGTGGTCCCCACCCCGAATGATGTGCGTGATGCGCATATCGACGTCGTCGACAACGGCGGCTAGCTGGTATGTGGGCAAAGCGGTCCCGGCGGCGGTACGAGCAGAGCGAAGCAGGACGAAATCCTCGATCTCTTCGTTCTGCACTTCGCGCGGACCAAAGACGGCGTCGTCAAAGCGGGTGGCCCCACCCAGAGGGACGCGGAACCGTAGCGCGGGGTTCTGACCGGCGCTCGAGGGTTTGCCCTCGCGACATCCACAGCGAACGATGCGCCGTATCTCGGTTTTGCCGGCAGCGGCATCGTCTGCCGCGTCGCCCCCGGCGTATTTCTCAGGGGGGCAATAGCAGAGATAGGCGGCGCCTGCGGCAAGCAGCTTATCGGCGGCGGCAGCGTAACCAGGCAGACGCTGCGATTGGAAGAAAGGCCCTTCATCCCAGTCGAGACCCAGCCAATTCAAGCCGTTGAGAATACCTTCCACCAATTCGGGCCGATTGCGCTCCACGTCCGTGTCTTCGACACGAAGAATAAAGGAGCCACGGCGATTCCTGGCAAAAAGCCAGTTGAATAGCGCGGTGCGAGCGCCGCCGACGTGCAAGTACCCGGTGGGCGACGGGGCAAAGCGCACGCGGACGTTTTCGGCGCCGGAATCGGCGACATACTTTTCGGGATTTTCCGAAAGGGTCACAGGTCTCCGTTATGGATCAAAAAGTTGATGATAGCCGATGGTTGGAGCAAAGGCGAGCAGGGCAAAAGTTCTAGCTCCTGCCGGGCAGCCAGCCTGTGGAGTTTGGCGATCCTCGGGACCAAGATGGACTGAGTTATCGACATGGACACAGGCTGGGCCCGGTTTTTAGTACCCCCGTACCGTTGTCGGCCTACGGACGGTATCCTATGATGACCCGAGTGGGGTGGTTCGGAGATTTTGGCCAGCTTTGATGAGTCGAGCCGCTTGAACAGGTGGCCCTAGCCGCGACGGTGTTGCCTATTCCGCTAAAAGCCCGGTGCAGGCACAGGTGTGGGAAAACCGCCCGGCGGCGCAATTTACGATGATCCATCTGGACACAATTTCGTTGAGCATCCTCGCGGTGCACGCTCTGGCGGCGGTGTTTTTCACCTACCTGCAGCGCGCCAAGCGGCAGCCTTATCTGCAAGCATGGCTGGCGGGTTGGTACCTGCTGGTATTGCATGACTTGGCCGTGGGGCAGGCCAACTGGTCAAAAGGAGCGATCGGACTGGTGCTGGCCGGCAGAGTTCTGACGGCGGCAAGCGCTGTGTGCTTCTTCTGCGCGGCACGCATGTACATGAACTCCCATCCGTGGAAGCCGGCGGCCTTCCTGATGGCAACCTGGCTGGGAGTATTCGGCCTTTCCCTGCCGTTTGAACACCTTTGGATCGCGTCCCAAATTGGGTTAGCGGTTCTGTTTTTCTCGATTGCTTATGTTTTCTGGCAGGCGGCCCGGCAGCAAGAGAGCGTCGGCGACTGGTTGCTGGCGGCGGCATTCGCATGCTGGGCGGCGATACCGCTGGTGAGGATCGATTTTGGCACTTTGAGAACGCTTGCGAGTGCGGATTTCGCGGTGCTGGCCAGTTTTCCGTCGCTGCTGGCGGGCGTTGTGATGGTTATGGTGGTGTACGAGGACGAAAAGCGGCACGTCCAACGCAATATTCTCGCGCTATCCAGTTTGAACCTGACCACGGCAAGCTTCATGGGAGGCGAGATACAGAAGACGCTGACCGAGGCGCTGGAACGCGTGCTGAGCGTGGTCCAAATGCCCGCCGGAATTTTGTGCTTGCATAGACAAAACGGGCACCAGCCCGAGGTAACGGCGTCGATCGGGATCGATGGGGCGTTTTGCAGGGAGGCGGCGGAACAAGGCCTGGACATCGAGTTTATGCAATTGGTCTCGCGGCTGGGCGGGCTGGTGGTTTTCCGGGATCTGGACCAGGAGGGTTCCTGGCGGGCGCTGGAGCACGAACCCGCGTTTGTCCGCTTTCGGCAGTTGGCCCTGGATCACGGCATGTGCACAGTGATCGGCATCTGCTTGCAGTCCAAGGAAGAGCCGTTCGGGCTGCTCTTGCTGAGCAGCAGCGAAAGCCGGCGCTTCGGCCAGGCGGAGCTGCGGATGCTGCTCACCCTGGGACACCAGATCGGGATGGCCGTGGAAAACAGCTATTTGATTCAGCAGACCACGCGCCGCTCGGACGAGTTGCACTTGCTGAATGAGATTGGACGCGCGCTGATCTCCACGCTCGACGTGGACGAACTCTTCAACAAGATGGTCGCGGCGCTGAAGCGGATGTTCGATGTGAGCAATTTTTACGTGGCCATGTACGATGCGGACAAAAACGAAATTCATTTCGAACTGGAGATTACCGAAGGCATCCGTTTGCCCAAACGCAGCCGGCCATTTGGAAATCACCTCACGGAATACGTGATCCGCACGCGGCAGCCGCTCTTGATCCGGCAGAACGTAGGGGAGGAGGCGGCGAAGCTGGGAGTGAGTCGCGTGCAGGAGACGGGTTCTTTTTGCGGCGTGCCTTTGGTGGCCTACGACAAGGCGATCGGCGTGATCGCGCTGAGAGGGCTGCAAAACAATCTGTACGACGAAGGGCACCTGGAGATGATGCGTGTGCTGGCGAGCGAAGCCAGTATCGCCATAGAAAACGCGCGTCTGTTCCGGGAAGAGCAAGCGAAATCGCGCCATCTGGCGTTGCTGAATAACATTTCGCGTCACGCCATCACGACGCTCAATCCCGAGGAGATGCTCTCCAGAGTGGCAGAACAGCTGGAGAGCGGCTTGGCATTCGATCACATCGGCATCGGCCTGCTCGACTATGCCACCAAGGACGTGGTGATCCAAGCCGAGGCGGGGCGGCGGCGCGGCGCATTGGGAAAGCGGCTGGCCTTGGGCAACAGCATCGTAGGCAAGGTGGCTCGGACGGGGCAGACTTGCGTGGCACGCAATGTGGCGTCGCTGGAGGCGGGCCGCACCGTTCTGGAAGGCTCGGCGTCCGCGCTGGCGCTGCCGATTTTTTACGCCGACCAGCTTCACGGCGTGCTCTACGTGGAAACGAAAGAGCCGACGGACTTCGCCGAAGAAGATCTTCTGTTGCTGCACACGCTTGCCGACCTGATCTCCGTCGCTCTGCACAACGCGCTGACGTTGCAAAAGGCTCAAGAACAGGCCATCACGGACGGCCTTACCGGGGTAAAGACGCATCGTTACTTGATGGAGGCGCTCTCCTCGGAGTGGAAGCGGGCAACCCGGGCGAGCCGCCCGTTTTCGCTCCTGCTCATCGATCTGGACCGGTTCAAGTTCGTCAACGACTTTTATGGCCATCTGGAAGGCGATCTGGTGCTGCAACGCGTGGGACAGATTTTAGAGCAGAATTGCCGGCGGTCGGACGTCGTGGCCCGCTACGGCGGGGACGAATTTGTGATTCTGATGCCGGAGACCGGCGCGGCGCAGGCGATGCAAATCGCCGATAAGCTGCGGCCCGCGATTTCCGACGATCCCCTGCTGCGGGAGAAGACGATCACGGCCAGCTTCGGCCTGGCCTGCTTCCCCATACATGGTTCGACGCCGCAAGAGTTGATCCAGGTGGCGGATGCTTCGATGTATCTTTCCAAGCACGAGGGCGGTAATACTATATCCACGGCGGACCATTGCAGCATGGCAGCGAGTAAAAAATGGAAGCGCGACGTGCTGGAGGCGTATCTCGGCGTGACGCTCAAGCGGCTGTTCTCCACTGGCCCCGAGGCGTTCAATGAGATTCGCGAACGGCTCACCCACTTCGCTGTGTCGCTCGGCCCGGCCGATGGGATGCCTGAGGGTTCTTTAAAGGAGTATTCGGAACCCGCGGGGCTCTTTGGGGATATCCCGCCCGCTCTGATCGATACGGTGACGTCGCTGGCGCTAGCGATCGATTCGAAGGATCACCACACGCAAGGGCATTCGCAAAAAGTGGCGGCTTATGCGGCGTTGATTGCCGATTCGCTGGGGATGAAGGAGCAGGAGGTCGGCGAGATCCGCCTGGGCGCGCTGCTCCATGATATCGGCAAGGTAGGCATTCCCGAGGAGATCCTGGGGAAGCGCGGTCCCCTAAATCCCGACGAATGGGAGAAGATGAAGGAGCACGTAGTCTACGGCGATCGAATGCTCGAACCACTGCAAACGATCACCCACATCCGCGAAATGGTGTGCCATCACCATGAGATGTTCGACGGCTCGGGCTATCCGAACGGGCTCGCGGGGGAGCAGATACCCATGGGCTCGCGAATCATCGCCATCGCCGACGCCTATGACACGATTACCTCGGACCGCATCTATAAGAAGGCGCGGACTCCCTCGGCCGCATTCGAGGAACTACAACGCTGTGCCGGCACGCAATTCGATCCCGCATTGGTCAAAGTATTCATCGAGGCCATTCAGCACCTGCCCGACCGGACGCTGGAAGCAAACGATATTCCCGCCAAGCAGAGCACTTCCTGATCGCAGCCAAGGGTCAGCAAACTTGTAGGTTTGCTTGTCACGCCCTGTGCGATTGCGTAGAATCTCGCTTTTTCGGATGGATCAGCCAAAAAGAAGGACCGAATTGAGGACAACTTAATGGGTAGACGCCTTGCCGCAAGCATCAAGGGGGTCGCGGGATACGTGCCGCCTAGACTGCTCACAAACGCCGATCTGGAGCGCCTAGTGGAGACAACCGACGAGTGGATTCAGCAGCGCGTAGGAGTGCGCGAACGGCACATTGTCGATAAGGGCATGGCGACATCACATCTGGCCACCGCCGCGGCTCAGAGCGTTCTCGAAAAAACCCGCACAAAGGCTGAAGAGATCGAACTGATTGTCGTCGCCACAGTCACACCGGATATGTTTTTCCCTGCCACGGCATGTCTGGTTCAAGACCGGATCGGGGCCAAAAACGCCTGGGGTTTCGATCTTTCCGGAGCCTGTTCCGGATTTCTGTATGCGCTGACGATTGGGGCCCAATTCGTGGGCGCTGGAACGCACAAAAAAGCTCTGGTGATCGGGAGCGACGTGATGAGCTCCATCATCGATTACCGGGATCGCAATACATGCGTGCTTTTCGGCGACGGGGCCGGCGCGGTCCTGCTGGAGACGGCCAAATCCGACGATGAGGGTATCCTCGATTTTCAACATGACATCGACGGGTCCGGCGGGGAGTTTCTTTTCATGCCTGGCGGCGGCTCGCTGCACCCGCCGTCCGAGGAAACGCTGGCCCAAAAAATGCATTGCGTGCATCAGGATGGAAAGCAGGTCTTCAAATATGCGGTACGGCGGATGAGCGAAATCGCCTGCCAGCTTCTCGAAAAGAACGGTTACTCCCATCGGGACCTGGCGCTGGTGGTGCCTCATCAGGCCAATTTGCGCATCATTCGCGCCATGCAAGAGAGGCTTGGCTTGGACGATTCGAAGGTCCTGGTAAATATCGACCGGTTCGCAAACACGACAGGAGGCACGATTCCTCTGGGCCTTTGCGATGCGGTCAGCCAAGGACGGATCAAGAAGGGCGATCTGGTGTTGTTGGTTGCGGTGGGGGCAGGGTATACGACCGGCGGGATATTGATGCGCTGGGCGTATTAAGTGCGGGAGATTCGCAGGTCCTAGGTTCGGTGCGACTATCGATTGTCAGGCGGGTTGGGGGAGAGGGGAGCGCTTTCAGCCGGCGAATCCGTGAAGAACTGCTTCATGAGGCTTGGCTGGCTGCGCAGGTTCGCCAGCACCTTGTCGATGTAGGAGCGGGTCTCGGCGAAGGGCGGGATACCCCGATAGAAATCGACACGCTCAGGACCGGCATTATAGGCGGCGAGCGCCAGGGTGAGGTTTTGACCGTAGCGGTCGAGCAACTGCTTCAGATAGCGCGCTCCGCCGTCGATATTTTGTACCGGATCAAAGGCGTTTCGCACTTCCATTTGCGCCGCCGTTCCCGGAAGCAGCTGCATCAAGCCGAGGGCCGATTTGCTGGAGACAGCCCGGGCGTTGAAATTGGATTCCACGGCAATGACACTGGCGACGAGCGCGGGATCGAGACGATAGGTCTGGGCCGCGTTCTGGATCTGGTCGGCATAGGGCACATCGGGTTCGGTCTTTGCGCTTTCTCCAAAAACATCCTCGGGTTCGATACGCTCAAGCTGCGCAGCATCGATGGTTAAACTCCCCCCCTTGATATCGAGGCGCACCTTGTCTCCGAGGTTTTCCCAGCCAGAGATGTGCAGGCGCTGACCGCTGCGAAGCACGGCGTAATCGGCTTTGGCCGGCAGGGCGGCCAGCCATGCGAACAGGAGTCCGGTTAACACGAGCCGGGCCGCAATGGCATGCGAGTGCCGGGCGATTTTATGCCGAGCGGCCACTAGATATTCTCCAGCGCGTATTGGTGAATCGCGGCGGCCACGCCACCCTCGTCGTTCGATAGGGTCTGACGCCAACCGAGCATCTTCAACTCCGGCACGCTGTTGGCCATGACAACCGGGAGGCCGGCAAATTCCAGCATTTCGCGATCGTTGAAGTTATCGCCGATGGCCATAACTTCCTCGCGCCCGAAGCCGCACAGGGCGGTCCACTCCGCCAAGGTCGCCCCTTTGGAGCAGTTCCGGCGGATGACGTCCACCATACCAAAATCGCGGTGATCGTAAAAGGTCATGGCCAGGGAAAACTCCGGGGCATGGGGCGCCTCCCGTAAGAGCGAAGCAACCCGCCGCATTTCATTCACCGAGCCGGTGTACATGACTTGAATGGGATCCTCCACCAGGCAGTCCTCGAGCGGGCAGACATTGGCGAGGAATTCGCGATTGCGAGCGAAGTAGGCCTTACGCAGGGGATCCTCCCAATCAATCTTTTCATAGACGACCTGGTTTTCGCGAAGGCGATCAAAAACTACGGCGGCGCCGGCGCGATGCTCGGGCAGGAGCCGCAGGACGGCGCGCGCGGTTTGGTGCGGGAGAAGATGTCTTAAGTGTGTTTTGCCATCCTTCGATTTCACGACGGCGCCGTTATTGACGATCATGGTGAGAGCGCAGGGAATTTGCTGCGCGATCGGCAGCGCAAAATCGAAGCGCCGCCCGGTTACGAGGGCAATCTCGATGCCTTTAGAGGCGGCGGCCTCAATGGCGCGCCGATTGGCTTGCGGGACTTGCGAGGTGCTATCGAGCAAAGTTCCATCGATATCGAGCGCGATCAGGCGCACCTTATGCTTGCCGTTCGCGGATGACATTTTTACATTTTACACGTGAGGGGCGGGGGCCGCTCGTTTCGCCGGGCACAGGTGTTACGAAAGAATCGCGCGGCGCTTTCATCCACCGGCGTACTTGACACGCAAACTGGACGGGCGTATCGTCCGGGCAAATTCCTGGTTTTGACCGGTAATCTGGAGGTAAGCCATGGGTCCAGCCGATGTTCGGAGTTACTCTCACCAGCGAAATATCTCAAGGGCAGGGAAGGGGAACGCGGAATCCGGCCGGGGGCGCAAACTTTCACAGATTGCGTTTATCGTCGCGATGCTTGTGCTTTCGGTTGTGCCTCGCGTGCCCGCGCAGAACTCGCCGAAAGTGAACATGGTCGATCCGTTGAGCGGCAAGGTGAACGATAACGTGACGCTGACGGGACAGAATCTGGGCAAGGAGTCTGTCGTCGGGGTATTCCTCTCGGACGATAAGGACGATTTCAAGGCCACCCTCGTGGAGCAGGACAGCGCCAAAATCGTTCTTAAAGTTCCTCAAGTGAAGTCGGGCGGATACAACATCTCCATTCAGGAAGGCGACAAGATCCTGATTTTGCCGCTGCGATTTACCGTACAAAGCTAAGCTTGCTCGAACGGCGTTTGTCCGGGCGCCGCCGGGCTAATCTGCCTATCCGGCAGCAGTGGATCGTGCTGCCGGACGATTTTCGCATGCTCTTTAGGACAAGCCGGCCGCTCTGGCGCTAGAACATGAACTTCAAGCCGAGTTGGATCTTGCGGGGACTGCCGGTTCCGACGATCGGGCTGTTCACGCCCACATCGGGTGTTGCGGTAGATTGCCCAAAGGTAGAAGGGCTACTAAGGGTGGCGCCAGGGGTATAGTATTGGGTCGTGTTCGTAAAGTTATAGAACTCCGCTCGGAACTGGGTGGTGACCCTCTCTTTTATCTTCCAGCTTTTGATGATGGACAGGTCCCATTCCCAGAACCCAAGGCCGTAGAGGGCGTTCCGGCTCATCGATCCGAACGTTCCCAAGGCCGGCGGAACAATCGCCGCATTCCCCATCATATAGCAACCCAATCGATTCAGTTCCTGCGATGCCGTTCCTATTGAACCTCCGGGACCGGCCGGTTCGTTCGCCGCGGCTGTGATGCACGCCTGCGGCAACCCGGGAGTACAAGCCTTGGTCCAGGTGGCGTTCGTGACGATGGGGCCGGAGGTGATGTTTGCGTCGTAACAGGGTATCGGCGCAGTTTTCCCGAAGGTGAAGTCGCTAGCCGGGCCCACGAGGGTCCAACGGTCCTGCGCCTCGCCGGTTTCACTCAGATCGTCGGCGGAGTCCGTGGGGTTTATGGGTCTGCGGGAAAATACGGAAACCGTAGAAGTAAGCTGCCAGCCCTGCAACATCTGATAAAAGCCCGCCTTGCCCGGAATCAAATAGGACGGCCCAAAAGTGAAGCGATGGCGGATGTCGAAGTTGGAATTTCCGTACTCTGCGCCGGGGCTATGGGCGTTTTGAGGAGGAAGCATGCCGAGATCGGACGAGTTGGTGTCGAGGGCGTGCGAATAGGTGTAAGTGGCCAGAAAGGTGAGACCGTGGCTGGCGCGCTCTCGCAAGATCAATTGAAGGCCATTGTAGTTGGACAAATTGCTGATCGCGCCCAGCATGCGCAGCATCGAAAACCACGGAAATTGTCCTGCATACGGACGGTTCGCGTTTTCGGTGGCGGAATTAGCGCCCGGAGAAGTAATCCCGGCGGTTGTCGCCGCTGTAGGTACCGCAGGATTGGGCTGGTTCAGATCGATGTAATCGAATAGATGCTGCCCATGGTTTCCCACGTAATTGACATCCAACGTGAGGCTATTTGTGATCGCGCGCTGCACACCGAAATTCCAATTCAACACCATGGGATATTCGAGGTGCCGCGTGACCCCTCCAATGGCGCAGGGAACCGCCTTGCTGCAAAACGAAGTGCTGCCCACGAAGTTGGCGAAAATGGGAGTGTTGACGCCCCAGGGGATCGATGCCGCCGGGATGCTCAGACTGTGCAGGTTGATTGTGCCCCCCGGCGTGGTGACATTGGGGGCCGGAGGATTTTCGAGGGGTAAGCCCGTCGGAATCGTATTCACGCTGGCGCCCGGAGTGATATACGGGTTAATGGAGGGATTCTGATAAATGATGTTGAAACCCGCCCGCACTACGGTCTTGCCCTTGCCGGTCACATCCCACGCCAAACCGAAGCGCGGCGCAAATGCCCAAGGGTCGAGCTTGGACAAGGGGCTGCCGCCCGACTGTTGGACGATCCCGGATTGAGTACTGAGGTCAATATTGCCGGCCAAATCGTTTGCCTCGTGGAAAGGCGCTGTGTATTCGTATCGCAGTCCAAGGTTCAACGTGAGTCGCGGAAAGATGCGCCAATCGTCTTGACCGAAAAAGGCAAATTCAGGATAGGCATATCGTCTTGGCAGGACGCCTGTCAGCAGGGTTGCCGAGCCCGGCTTGCCCGCCATGAAATTCTCGAGGCCCGTCGCGCCGGTAAACGCATTTGTGGAAGTGTTAAAGACTATAGTGCCTTTGCCTTGGTCGGTGCTTTGGTTGATTTTCAGACGCGCGTAAACGAATTCGCCGCCAAACTTGAATATATGTTTCCCGTGCGTATAGGACACCGTGTCCAGCCAACGCCACAGACCGCTCGTTTCATCCGCGCCGGTCTCGCCGCCCAGGACATTCGTTTGCGTGAACCCCGCAATCGTAATGGTCGGAAATCCACAGGTTGTGCCCCCGCCGACGAAGCCGAGGCTCGCGTAGTCCGGCGCGCCTGCCTCCGCCGTGCAATCGTAGGAGGGAGAGTTCGTGCTGCGGCTGTTGTCCCAGCCGAACCTCGCATCATTGACCCACGAGGAGTTCGGGATCCAGGTCCACCAGGCCCTGGCCACGCTGGTGCGGACCTCGAGAGGCGTGGACCAGTATTGCTGGCTGACACCGCTGACGGGCTCCAGAGCGGGTCCGTCGCCGTCGAAAAACTCCGCGCTTAGATTGTTGTGCTCGTTCAAGTTGTAATCCACCCTGGCAACGCCGTTATCGGTTCCTCCAACCGAGGGGAAATCAATGGGGAACGCCGAGGTACTCGACGTGTTGTTGCTGAATAGTCCCGCGTTTGCAGTGCATTTCACCGCAGGCGCGGTCACGCAACCCGCCAGGTTCAGGCTGAGCTGGCTCGGAGCGACGCCGTTGGCAATCAGGTGGTTAATGGCATCCGGGAGGCTGGTGGATGGAGAGCCTACCGGGTTGCCAGCGGTAGCCAGGGATATGGTGGTCGGGGTGTTTATGGTTTTCGGGTTGCCGACGTTGTAGCGCTGCGCTTCGTAACCAAGCAGGTAGAATAGTTTTTCCTTCTTGATTGGTCCGCCGAACGTTGCGCCGAAGTTTTCGAATTCGGTCGGCGTCGGAGTGCTAAAAAATGGGTTCCTGGCCATGAGGCCCGTATCGCGTCCCAAAGCGAAGCCCGTCCCGTGAATGGCGTTGGTTCCGGATTTTATGGCCACGTCGAGTTGCGCTCCGGGACGCCAGCCGAATTCGGCCTTGGAATTTTCGATGACGTTGAATTCCTGAATGGCGTCGGTGGGCAGAAGCACCGCCTGCTCGGAGCCGCCGGCAGGTTGTCCGCCATTGATGGCGGACGTCGTGAAGTAGGCCATCTGGTCGGCTACGCCGTCCAGAACGTAAACGTTGTACTCGCCGCGCAGCCCGTTGGAGTTATTTTGCGTGGGGCCCGCGCCGGAGCCCGGCCGTAGCTGAAGAGTGGGAAGAAGGCCGAGCAACTGGACATAATTGTGGCCGGAAAAGGGAAGGTCGCTTAGGGCATTGGCTTCAATGGTCCCTTGCAGCTGCGCATTCGTTGTAGTGATTGCGGGGGCTTCGCCGGATACGGTAATGGCTTGCGTTTGCTCCCCCGGTTGGAGCGTGGCATCGACGTGCACGTCGCCGGCGACGCCCAAGACAATGTCCTGGCGATCGAAGGCGCGAAAACCCATGTAGCTGACGTGCACCGTATAGGTGCTGGGGATCAGGTTGGAGTCGACATATTGGCCGGTGTTATCGGTGATGAGCGTTCGCGCGGCGCCGCGGGCCACATCGGTCACGGTGACACTGGCTCCCACAATCGCGCCGCCGCTCGAGTCGGTTACGATTCCGCTGATGCGGCCCAAAGTTTGGGAGTGCGCGGGCAAGGAGAACAGCAGTCCCAAGAACATGGTGATTACCGGGAAGACAGCGCGGAGAGCCGCGCGCTTAGCGTTACAAAAACCCCAAGAAGAAATATTCAGGTCCACGGTGCACGCCCCCTAGATCTTGTGAGTGAGCTAATCCTTGTGCGCGAATGCTAGATGTGCGCCAATGCAAAGTCAATCGTTTTGGCAAAGAGATCAGAAGCAATCCAGCACGACGAGCGCTCAGCGCCGGGAATCAGCGCCTCGGTGAAACGCAAAATCCCGTGACGATCTCGTCTGCTTGCTATTTTTTCTCGCTGGCGGGACCGCCGATGAATTCGTTGTACTTCGCCAGCTCCGCCGGCGAGCACATCATCTCGGTGACATCGAAGTTAGGCGGCTGCAGTTTGAATGCTAACTTATTCAAGGCAACCCAGGGTTTCGCATACATCTTCGGATCGGTGATGGTTACCGTAAGTTCCAAGGTGTTTTGGTCCACGCGATGGAATCGCTCCTGGACGCGCAGGTCGGGACTGTGCGGGCGGCCGGCGCGGTCGATCCAGGTCTCGTCGTTGATGCCGGTGGTCTCCACGACAAACGTGTAATCGTCCTCCCATTTGCCGATGGAATACCCGAACCACCTCGGCGCGGCATCCTTGGGGAAGTCCCGGCCATCGGTCCAGATGGTTCGCCAAACGCGGCCAAACTCGTATAGGACGTACGTGTTTGCAGGGGTTTGGAGAATCTGAGTGGTTCTCAGCTCGTAAAGATCCTCTCGCGGAAATCCCTGTGGATTGCAGGCCACTACGGGGTCGTTTGTCTCTTCGGGAAGAACACTGCGGACTCCGTTGCTCGGCTTGGTGAGCTTCAGCGCGGCCAAGCCTTCCGGCGTGTAAGGCAAATCGTGACCCGGTTTGCCATCCTCGGGCGTTGCGGCCGCCCCCATGGCTTGGATTCCGCCGTTGCCGGGATCCCAGATTCCCGAAATATCGCGGCGCGGCGCCGGGCCTGCGGTGGCGGACTGCTTGACGGGCTGATTTGTCCATCCGTCAACCGGCAGACCCATATAAGGATTTTGCCGGCCGGGCTGATTGGAGTCCGTGCCTTGAGCCGCTTGAGCCTGTGCCAGACAAGCGAAAATCGGCACCATGGCGCAGGCGGCGACGAATTGCAAGAGGCCCTTTCGCATCGTCGAACTCCCTCCAGGAGTGTTCATGGAGACGCTTAGTTCCGCAACGTCTGGCCACTGGGCAGCTGGATCGTAATGAGGCGCCCGACAGTCTTGCCGTTTTTGACCCCGTATACCGTGACGGTAACTTCGTCACCCGGCTTCAGGGTATGAATGGTCCAGCCCTTGTTCGTCATGTCCGGAGGATTGCTGGTTTCCACGACCCAGTGTTCGACCTCGCCCTTATCATTCTTATAATCGAATTTTACAAAGCAGTGAGGGTTGGCCCAAAACCAATCCGTGACGGTGGCCTTCATGGTGATGGTTTTCGAAGTCTCGAAGGCGGCCGCGCCGTGATGAGCGAAAGCGGGAACGCCGGCAATCAACGAGCCGCTCAACACGAGAGTGACAAGAATCAGCCTATTTCCCATCTCCCCTCCAATTTTCCGATACCAGCGTAT
>Ga0335081_10006118_pt1 | contig 19115 bp, 18 predicted proteins | sample Lox_Sample_35_FD_206713 | JGI IMG/M metagenome (GOLD analysis project Ga0335081, IMG submission 206713) | Soil microbial communities from Loxahatchee National Wildlife Refuge, Florida, United States - Lox_Sample_3.5 | ecosystem: Environmental > Terrestrial > Soil > Wetlands | place: USA...
ATCTGAGTGATTAGTACGTTACGACATGAGGCGAGCCGGCTGTCAACTGTCCAGGCGAGGCGAGGTGGAAGGTCCAATCAACGAGGCGAGGCGAGTTAGGCACCAGTTTCACTCGCCTCGCGTTCAACTCGCCTCGCCTCGCCTTGTCTCGCCTTGTGGCCATCTCTGGCTACATTACTAAAACAACACTGCATTACTAATGGCTACTCTGTCTGCATTAGATATTGCATTACCAATAGAGTATAATTAGTCAAAATTATATAAGTATAATATATAAAATTCAATTTGAACTTGAAATCTAAGCGATTGATATATTACATTAAGTTAAACTTGTCTCACCTCACTACAAGGTCATATTTACCTGCCAGGCATAAGTCACAAGCTGAGCCAGGCAGCTCAGTATAAGGCATCAAGCAAGCATTTTAACTGTTATAGTCACTCACTTTGCTTCGCCTTGTCTTGGCTCATAGTTAGCTCTGATTATAATTCTAGTAATCCAAGATCCAGTTCATGTTATAAAAATTACAATTTAACTTATATAATAATATAAAATCTACTAGTTTGTTCATCAAGACCCTTAAATATATGCTATTTCTATACTTGCTACAGGCTTTTTAGTTTTAGCCAATAATATCTGCTGGTCAATCTAAACCAAGAACTGACCAGGACTCAACATGCTTTTTTCTAGTCTCAGATCAAGTCGGGTTATAACCTTGACAATGTAAACCAGATCCCAGATCACCAAAGTTACAATACCAGTCGAGTTAATTTAGATATCAGTTGAGGTGAATCTACTTAACGCTGTACATCAAGCGAGTCAGGTTATGATATCTTGCTGATGTAAAATCATGTAAGTAGATGTAACAGATAATTAATTATAAATCATATAGTAATTAGTATTTCTCTTACATTCGGTAATATATAAATCATCATTTTAACTGTGGTTTATAACATTCATACATTACAAATATAATGTTGGTCACATCAGGCTTGATAATATCTAAACCCAATCATGAGCCTGTCAAGTCTAAATAATTGACTGTAAAACCTGATCTGAAAATCTGTCAGCCCAGTGAGGTACTATAACCTAACTGATAAGCTTATTAATCAAGTTACAAGTCACTGGTACTATTTGCCGGTCGAATCAGATCTAACCCTGAACTGAAACCTGACTTGACCAGCAGACATTACTAGTTTTAGTATTATTTCATATACTATTTCAATGTCAATTCCTTCAAATATAACGAAAAATTCTGAATTTAAAGTATAAAATTAATATTAATATGCTAATTTTTATTATATATCTAGAATTTTCTAATTTATAATTATAGTTGGTAAAAATCAAGTTTAAATTTAGAATTTTACTAGCTGAGCTAATAACTCTTTAAAATCAAAAGAAAAACATTAAATTATAGCTTTCACTCTATATATAATAGCACCTTGAAGAGTTATCCAATTGAAACAAAAATTTTATAATATTAAAAAAAACAAGTAGATATTTTTATCTTCTGAAATTTTCATGTCAATTGGTTTCAGAGATATCTGCCAGTAGAACCAAATCAGAGAGTCAACTGGAGACCAACCAGCTTTCGGATTTTGGATTGAGTTCAGATTATAATTTTTATAAATTGACCAGATTTTAGATCATCAAAGTTGCATTATCGATCAAGTTAATTTAAATATTGATCGAGTTGGATTTCTATAAGCTCGCATATCGACCGAGTCCAGTTTTCATAATCCCACATATTAAGCAAGCGGAATTGGACTACCGTAGTGATCTAAAGTTATGTAACAAGCAATTAATTACTAATCTGGTTGTGATTAATATTTCCATTACATTTCTTATAGTTGTAATATACAAATCATCATTTTTGATCCTGATTTATCATATTTGTACGTTACAATGTCCAGTCGAGCTCGAGTCAGATTTGATAATATTTAAACCCAGTCGAGTCAAACTTGACAATATTTAAACCAGGTCCTAAACCGGTCGGATTAAACTGACATCATAAACCGACCGATAAGCTTGTTGGTCAAGTTATCACTTACCGGTAAGATAGGCCAGTTAAATCGGATAAGTCTCCGAACTGGGATCACACTCAACTGGCAGACATCACTGATTAGTTTAATAATTTAAGATATATAAAGGATAGAGTTAAAGGTAATTTTCTTGCCTAGAAGACCTCTAAATTTTGCTTTACTAGATGTGCTATTTTGAATTATTTAAATACTATTTAGCTACTACCGTCTTAATTGAATAATTATGTTCTAGGACTAGTAAAAGTTAATCCTGGCTGATGTCTTTAGTTGCTCTTCAGTTTAGTCTAACTAGTAAATATCACTGACAGCAACAATTTAAATAATTATTATAAAAAATAAATCTTTAAATTTGTTTACTATAATCAAGTAAACAAGTTTTCTAATACCTTTGTATTACTGCACTAATATAAAATACCTTATTTATAATATATTAATTAAAGAATAGCTTTTAAGAGAACTTTAACTTTAAAACAATCAGTTAAAATTTAAAAAATTTAATTTAATTATATATTTAATTATAATTAAATATATAATTAAATTAAATTAATATTATAGTTATAAACAAAGATATTCCAGAAAAAAATGCATCTGAATGAGTTTTGAATAATTATTGCAATTTTAATTTGAACTTGTCTAAAACCAGTGATCACATGTCCTGCATATACTATACTTAAAACTCCAGATGGTTTGCACTTGCAGCCCTCCCTCCCATTTCTACGTCCGCATCTTTTTTAATGATTCTTTCGTCAGCCATAATCCAATCCACGTGTCTCTTAAAGAATTGAATATAGTCCTTTAAGCTCGTTTTTTCCCAGTCCGCCACTCGATCTTGTGCAGTAGGATCTTTCGTTTTCTCCCAAGAGTCGATTTCGGAGAGGAGAGCAGTGACAGTGGGGACAGAGAGGGGATCGAACGACGGAGGATCTGACGAGTCAATGGGGACACAAATTCTCCCTGTGAATTAGAAATTTTGAATACTGGCTGTGTAAGTGTACCTGTTCGTGGATGGACACAGAAGGGCGACTTGAGTAAATGGTTAAGATGCTTGGAGACCTCAATATCCAGACGAGGGTACATGTACTCGAGAACAATGTCTTGTTTGGCTGCAACCAGGACTTTTGGTATCAACGACTGTTTGTAAGGATCACGTAATGTGAGGGGATAGTTGCCTTTGAGACCCCACTTTCTGCAATCGCGTCGATGTCTGCCCACTTTTCAAGACTCGATCTATTCTCATGCGATTCCCACTTTTTTCTCAAAGCAGCGTTTAAATCTGAAATATTAAAGCTATCATATGCGGCAATGAGACCTTTGTCTGGCAACAACTGCAGAAGGCGTTCATAGCCTTTCTGTTCTCTCCAGGGGTCCTGGTATTCGAGGATGAGTTTGGCAAATTCTCCTTTGCAGATATCGAGGCTGCGCTGCAGGTGCGGGTGCAGTGGACGGGGCACATTGACGCGTTTGCCACTGTGTGAACTACCCTTTACGACTTCCAAGTACGAAGCCAGGCTTTTCCGGATATGGTCATCGTATTTGCGAGCGCGAGCATCGCTGATCCAGGCATGAGCCCCGCGCCTGCCGGAATAAACCCAAAGGACGTGCTTGAATCCGAAATCCTCTTTTAATGCAGCATCCAATATCAGTATTGCGATGGTGATGAATCCCCAGCATTTATGGCAGATATTTGCTTCTGTGCAGCAGGTTCGAATGTCGTCATAGTCTGTCAAGTCGATGTCGAAAACAAGCTCCTTCTCGAGAGGGCGGAATGCCTTTTTTTGTAAGGATTTCCTATCGCGCGGGTTGGCAGAGTACACTGGTCCTATCTCGAAGCGTTTGGGGTTCATAGCAATGACTTGCGCTTTGAAGGCTGAATGTGTTGCAAAAGAGAGGTATCGGAGGTAGATATCCTTCTGAAGAGTAAATGCGAATTCGCGGTTTGTAAATGCTTTTGTTGGGCAGGAAGAATAATTGAGCCATTCAAAGAGATATCGAAACGGAAAAAGCCTTTGGTAAAAGACTAACATCACTGTTGGATCCAAGAAGTCTCCATTTGTTGTCGGCTCTCTAATCAGAGTGAGCAACGCGATCCTCAAGACAGGGGGGATGAAGCATTACATGACATGAGCGCCGGGTTGGAGGATGCCCGTTGTCTCTTTCGGAGGAGACTCGCCATCATCGAGGTGCATCAGATCGCCATCGTCGTCGTCATCAAAGAGAGTTTCGAGTGACCTGTGGTCGACGTTTGCGGGGTGGTCAAGCTCAGTTGGCATCTTCCGTGTTCTCGTAGCGTCAGTGGGTGTTTGGTGATCGTCACACAGTCCAGAATACACGAATTTAACGGTACGGTCGGGGTCCCACTGTCACTGTGGCGAGCGGGGGTGCACTGGGCAAAGACGACGGTGTCAGCCGTTGGTCAATATTCGTTGGTAGCACGGCCGCGACGCGTTGTCCCGAAACGGACCGAAGAAAAATTCAAAGCATTCCTGTTCCGCGAAGCTAGACGGTTAGGCCAGACCAGAGCTAAAAGTCTAGAATTTAGAAAGTATAGACTTTAGTCCCAGACCAGTCTGGACTCTAGATAATGAAAATCTTTTTTATCTATAATTCAGATCAAAGGTTATATGCAAAATATCAATATTGAAATATTAATTTAAAGAGTCAAAGCATTGTAAATTTAAAGATATAAATTTGATTTAAATTTTTTTTGAACTTTTAATAATATTTATTAAAAAATCATTTACTTTGATATAATCAATATATTATATTATAATAATTTATATTTTAAATTAATCAGTTATGTTATATATTAAATTTAAATACTAAATTTATTTAAAAGTAAATTAATTATTCATTTCATTTAAAATTTTAGCTTTTAATTTAAAGTTTAAAACATTTATTTATTATAGAAAAATGGTTAATTATTTTAATATTATATTAAAAAAATTCTAAAATGCTAAATATAAATTATATTAAATTCAAAAAATATTTACTTTAAATTTAATAAATATATTATTTTCTCAATTATTATTATATTTTTATTATAATTAATTTATTTTCAATATATTTAACCTTTTAATTAATATAATATTTAATATTTTTAAAAAACATTATAAAAATAACCTTTAATTTAATATCTAATATATTAAAATTATTCAGTTAATATTTAATAAATAATTAATAAATACTTAATTACTACTTTATATCTATATAATTAAATTAAAGTTATAAATTCTATAATTAGCAAAATATAAATTATAAAATATAACAGTTAAAAATTATAAACTTATTAAGTAAAATTCTATAATATAAATTTTTTAATTTTTATTTTTTAAATAATAACTTAAAAATCTTTAAATAGTTATTTACTAATATTCTTTTTATCAGTATTAAACTTTAATTTATTATAGATTTTCAATTTTATATTAAATTTTAAAACTAAAACTAATCTTTGAAAACTTTAAAATTATCTTAATCATGCTAAAACTTATTTCAGTGATATAAAAACCTAAAATAGAATTTAATTACTTAAATTTCAAAGCTACTTATTAAACCAGAAAACTATAGATAACTATATTAAAAAGAAATATATCTTCTGTTTTTATTAATAAAAATATAAAACTTTATAATAATAAATATTTAAATATTAAAGATTTACATATATATTTATAGCCTTAGTAATGAACAGAAAAATATCAAAATCATAGTATCCTTCCTCTTTAAAGCCACTGAGCAATGGTAGATAGACTTCTATAATGCCAATCCTGAATTCTTAACTCTTAATAAACTTCTTAGGGTCTTAAAAACTATTTCACCAGTGGCAGTGATTAACACATCCTCCGCTTGAGGCTCGACAGGGTAAAACAAGGAACCGACCGCCTCATCCTCAAATATTCCGTGAAATTCAAGATTATCCTCGCGCAGATTGGATTTGGCGAGGTCGACTGCATGTCACAAGAGGTAACAATTCGGGATTGAGATCCAGCGACAGGGTTAGGGTCACGGAAGAGACAAATAGAGCGCGTGCAAGAGAGAAACACCATGGATGCACGCGGCGAGAACGACTGCACGGACAAGCGCCGGCTGCGCGCTGAGCTCAAGAAGTGGGAACGAGAATTCCAAAAACAACATGGCCACATGCCGAATCCGGCAGATGTCAAGGCAGACCCCGTCATCAGCAAAAAATATAAGCACTACCACAGGCTCTTCAGAATGAAACCCCGGTCGCACGCGGCGCGCCGTTCCGTCGGTGAGCAGAGCGAACACCCTCAACCTCCCATTGGCTTTGTCTCAACATCTATCGCTCTCAAAACAGTCACTCCACAGAAACGAGCTATTACTTTTCAACACGACAGTCTAACCCCCGCAAAACCGATCGCCATCAGTGCCGAATCAATAGGTCCAACGCCCCAGCCTAACGGTCGCATGCTGGGCATCTTCCACGGCATCCAAGATCAGACGCCCGTCACGAAACGAAGAAAGGTGACTTGGGGTGAGCAACTCGCCGAGGCCCACAGAGAAAGCCCAACAAGATCGACGCCATGGAAGAGACTGCTGATGACATCCCCAACGTACTCCCCGCTTCTCTTCCCGGCCGGTCCTAATTTCCAAGCTCTGCGACTCAAGTTACACCAACAAAATCGCAGGCTACGACCACCCGATTTAGCACGCCAGTAAGTCAATCGATTTCGCTTTGTAATGAACATGCGTTCGCTACCCCGGCCTTTCTTCGTCCAACGGCAGTTCCCATAGAGTCACCTCAGTCACCGTCCTTGTTGAAAATCCCCAGTCGAGTGAAAGGGCTGAGCGCCCTTATCAGCGATTTCCGGGCCAATCGAGACGTTTCACTGGACGATATCGATCAAGATGTATGGGAAGATGAAGACGACATTACAGTCGTCTACGAACACGATAGCCCAGGGGTGGCCAGTCGGAAGCCATGGACTAAGAAAGGCGTAAAACGCTCAAAGCGAAGAGTGATTAGTACAACCTTTCCACCTTCGCTTTCAATCTCTAACTCGGGTAGTGCGACCGGTTCCCGCTCTCGAAATCCCCGCTAGTGACGACGAGGCTCAATCTCGCGGTCCGCCGTCTGATGGATTTCGACCTGTCTCAAGAGTCAGCCCCGAAATCGATCAAATTAAATCCATTCACTATGAACCACGAAACCTAGGGTCTGATTTCGAGGCTGAAGCTGTCCAACAGCCCCTCACAACGACGAGAAGGACAAAGGACCAGCCCAGATTAAAGTCAAACGAGCACGCAGTAGGACCGCGGAAGATGAAGCAGGTCAGTGGAAATTTCGTCAGAATGAGATCAAAAGGCCATAGATCTCAGGGCCGGTTCGGCGTTCGGACGTTCAGCAGGTAGTCGAGATAGATTTCTTAAGGCGAAGATTCTGGGGGAAAGGTTCATGGCGTTAGGTATCGCTGTATAAAAGTGGCTTCCATCATGGCTATAAATTTGCCTTTGCTTTCGACGCCTCAAGTGCGTCCATCAACATCTCGACGGCTTTGAGAGCCATACCCCAACTACTCTGGTACCCTGCTCCACCAGCGCCTATGAACCTTATTAGGTATGATGGATTGTCGAGGATACCATAGTTGTGAACCACTAGGCCAGTTCCCGGTATGCTTTCCACTTCCAAACGAGGTCCGCCATGGCGAGACGGACGAAGGCCTACGTTATGTCCAACAATATCCAATGCTTCCACTCCTTTGCCCCCAGTCAGTTCGGGGGCAAGTTGGACGCACTGCATCGCAATCCGCTGGGCAAGGTTCGGATCAACCTCGCCATCCCTATCCATAAGACTACAGATCTGGAGCTAGGTTATACCAATTCCCTGCCTGCCTACATCCTCCGAGAATTGTTCCTCCCCCAAATGGCCTAGGAATAACATACGTCGGGTCCTCCGCAAGTCTTTCAGATGAACGGAAATACATCTGAGAGCATTCATTCCTCACGAGAATTGTTTGGCCTCTGGTGGGATAGACGTCTTTGTCCGCAACACCCCCCAACTTCGAGGCCATGATACCAGTAGCATTGACGAGTGCTCTCGGAGGGGGCGAAACCAAAGATACTGCCTCTCGTATATGGGAAAGATGCCGACGTAAGAAAGTGCATCCTAATGAGAGCAGCTGCGTATACAGATACGGAAGATAGATTTGCGGATTGATAGCCACAGTCGTTAAACTCATACCGCTTTTCGCGCCTTCCGGAAGCTCGGCGGATGGGATCTCTCTGAACTGTCAAGTAAGGTCAGATCGACGCTTGGGGGAGTTAACGTCATGCACGATGTCCTTGAACCAAATCTCTTGTTGACCACGACGGACTATTCCGGCCTCAGATAATGGTAGGTCGTGATATTCCACGCAACGCATTTTTGCGATCCCGGCCTCGGGATGGTCGGAGGCTAGCTGCCAGAAGATGGCGTAGCTCACTCGATCAAACTCCTCCTCGCGTTCTCTGTGGCAATCAGTTGAGCAAAAAGGATATTAACGATTGGGCGGATGATAGCCAATTAGCTCCCTTTTATCAGCGCAAGATCCTGAGCGCGATACTACAGCCCACGGCGAGGTATAACGGATGGACAGATCACCTGGCATATGCTCAGCGACGACGGTGACTTTGTAGCCCTGTCTGGCCAAGACGAGCGCAGTTGTCAGGCCAGCAACTCCAGCGCTAAATCAGCAATATCAGTGACATAGCCATCCAGTGGACGTACCCAATGACAACGATCGATTCCATCAATACGGTCTGGAACTGATCAGGACTCCGGAAAAGAGGCGGGACGGCCACCGCCGCTTTCCGATATCACCCGAAACAACCCGAAGAGCGATCGGCACCTTGACACGACAAATTCTTCGTCGATGAATTCCTATGCTGAAAAAGAAGGCTAAGCGGAAACCGGACCCAGAGAGGGGCAAGGAAGCACTACGAGACAGCGTGACTAAAGACATTGAGGACATATTTGCGCAGACGAAGACCTCAGACAAGTTGTCCGCTGAGAGTGCTGAGGGGGGGGACCTTGCAAAATCATCGTCAGGCGACGACGGTTCTATCCAGACCAAAGTCAAGGCAGCCAAAGCGTCATTGACATCATCGCATGCAGTGAAGGAAGACCAGTTTTCAGATATTCGCGGAACAAAAAAACGTACCCTTCTTCTACAGTCTCTGCTGATAAGCCAGGAAAACGGACGCACGATGGATTTGCGATTTACCACGAAGATGAATTAAAGATGGGACAAGGCAGGGGAACTCCGTTATGTCCATTTGACTGCGATTGCTGTGCTTTATCTAAATACATAATATCGCTGATGTCAAGGCTTTTAGGTTGCCCTTCTCACGTGTGGGATGCAGGGAAGTAGAAACGTCTTCGGCAATCCGAACGAGAGATGTCTGTACACGAACCTACCGAATGCTGTGCGATTTCGTAGGAGGTGCCTATGACAGCTGCAAGAGTAAATAAATATAGTGAAGAGAGAAAATCAGAACGCCATATTAAGTATATGAATGACAATTAAATAGCCTATGCCGCGCAACTGTCCCAAGTCAATGCCTCTAAGATACAATTAAGGATCCTTCACTCCGGAAATAAATGAAACAAATTAGCGCTGGAAACTGCGGCGGAACGGTGTGGAATTGGCAGTCGCATTCGTGTCGTTTGAGGGGGAGCCAGTGCACCAATTGGCGGAGACGATGGTGTCACATTCTCTGAACAGAGGCCTCCGCTAGAGGGAGAGCCGCCGGGTGGGCTGCTGGGGGGCGCCGAAGGAGGGCTCTATGGTGCACACACTGGAGAGTTCGTTCCGTTGACGCCGCCTGAGGGTGGGCCAGATGGAGAGAAGAATGATGCCGAAGGCAGAATTCCTGGAGCGGTGGAATTGCCTCCGCTGTTGGGGGTTCGTAGAGTTCGCGCTAGAGATACTGCTGAGGTTGGGGCCAGGATCGACCATAGTAGGAGCGAAGGAAAAGTAGCCAGACGTGGCAACAGTGTCAAGATTGATGGTGGACGAGTTGCCGGACGGGTACGCCGGGTAGACTAGAGATTGGTTATTGTAGGTTGCAATCGGGTCATCGGCACCTTAGTCCACATAAGCTGGAGATCACGGTTGACGAGGCGGTTAGCGGAACCAGGTTTGTAAGTGATTGGTTCATCGAGATCCGTGATACCATAGACGTTGCCATCCGAGTCAGTGAAGAGGCCATTAGTGATGGGTTCGAAGATCGTGCCAATTAAGGTTAGCTGGACAAAATCCCATTCAAGGCGATTAGAACAAGTGTGACACCGTTAACGACACCACTGAGCGAGAATGGACCGGAGCCACCGGGCCCGGCAGGAGCACCAACGGGACGACAACAACCAGAAGCACTAGGGAGACCACTTGGGTGTTGAGTGCCAGATGCAGGTCCACCACCGCCAGTTGGGTGCAGGTATGTGGTCGTCGTCGTTTCGGTGACGTTGGTGTTCCAGACATACCAAGTCGGTGCAATGGTAACGTTAATCTCAACGTCGTTAATAATGCAGATTGTCGGCTCAGAGAAATATTGACTTGTGGGTACAGGTGAATCCAAGGCTCTATGTCGCATTCATAAGTATCTTGGAGTGAGATTCTGATATATTCATAGACCACCAAATATTTTTAATCTCAGCACAGTCTTCGTACGAGCAGACATGGTTTGTTGGGCAGGGTTCGACATTCGACACAGTGGACCCAGGTTGCTGCAGAGAGAGGAACGGTATCCGTACCGCAGGCGTAGACACCGGCAGTAGGGCAGTAGGTCGAGGTAGCCTTGTACGTGATCGTGCATAATGTGATATCACGGTAAGCAGATGTAATTGTGGCGACGGGGCAGGATTCGCAAGCCGATGTGACTGTAGAGTACCATGCATAAGTGGTGACAAACGGGCAGTACGTAGGGAAGGCGACAGACCACGCAGACGTTGGACATTCAGATGTCATACCGCCAAAGGTATAGACGCCAGTCGTGCAGTCAGAAGTGGTTTCATAATAAACGGTGGTGGGACACGGGTATTGCTTCCCCAACCCATCGCAGTACCAGTCTGGCGGCACATGAAGCAGTTGCAGTGTACTTGACGGTGGTAGGGTGGGTGACCGTGGTAGTCATTGCTCCGTATACGCAAATTGACGCCTCGGTCTTGTTTAGTTACGAATTCTTCGTCGGATCCAGCGCACGGAGCAATCGTGGCCAAAGTGGCGCGAGAGGTGGTGGTGACAGTGACAATGACAGCGGCACAAAATCGCTTCGTCGTTCTCAGTGGCGGAGGTAACGTACGATGTGGCCTTGGTCAAAAGAGGTTGCAGTGGTTTCGCAGTACGTGCACGTCGGATTGTTCTCGAGGAACCCCTCACATCCTTCTCTGGGCACGGTAACAGTCTTCTGGCTATATGCAGGGGTCGTTGTCTCAAGCGCCTCAGTGACGACGAATTCATGAGTCGGGTACTCGGGTTGAAGTGACTTGTCGCACGAGTCACAACTTCGCCATAGTAGTAGACGTCGTATTCATATCGGGATCCTGTCGTCGCATTCCGAGCTGTAGTAGAAATGATCGTATCTGCAATTTTCACATTCCTCAGCCATCGGGATAGGTATGGGCTTGTGGCTTGGATTGGGCTTGCAGCCGGGAAAAGGAGGGTTGGCTGTGGCTGTCGATGTCGGCTTCTTATTAAGGAAAGGACGTCCGTTCATGGAGGGATAAGGTCGGGGGCCAGATCGTTTCTCCATCATGGCCGATGCCGAAACAGGCGAAGAGAACGCCGCAGCCAGGTTGATGATCGGTTGCTGTCCTCCGAGGAAACAATGTTCAATTAACTATGAAGTGAAGAAGGACGGGGCGAAAGAGAGTAACAAACAACTGACGCGTCCAAAGAGGAAGGTTGCGGAGGCTGTAGGAACGAGAAATAAGGACGAACGAGCTGCCAATGAATGCTGCGGCGATTATGAAGGCCCTATTTAAATGCCAACGCCAACAGACGATGATATTCTAGGGCGCTCATCCATACCGAACGGTCGGGAAATTTCAAGAATGGAGATCGAAGAATCGAGGGCAAAAACTTACACATGAGCAACGGCCAGCCTTGCGAGATGGAACGGGCAGACAGGCGCGGCCGAAAAACTGCACCTAATGGCGTGACGCCCCGCGTGTCGTAATGCTCTAATGAATTGGGCGCGGGAATGGCGGCTTTGCTCCGCCTCTGTCGTCGTTGTCCCGTTGATTGGGCGGCGCACTCAAGTTGAACATTTTCAAGCCTCAGAAAAATAATACCTCAAAAATAAATTTTGAGACATTCACACCCCACCTTGAAATAATTTCGTGGGAGATGTTGGCACCTATAAGTGACGAAAACGATGGGACAAAAGGCTTTTATGACGGAGGCCTCCTGAATCTCATCTTATGTAACAGCCTGATTAGATCAGAGGTAATCAGGATCGCCAAAGAATCCGTTCAAGCTGTAAATATTTACAGCTCCATGCCCAATACGAAGCTCAGGATGTATCTTAACGGCAATGGCTGCCTGAATTCCCGCAACCGTTCCATGATTTTTTTCACCCAATGCACGGCCAAAAATATATGTAATTTACATTTTCGTTCATTTAAAATTGGAGCAATCGATTTGTGAAGGTGCACAGGGTCGAACCGGGAACATAACTTTGATATTCGACCCACCCAATTTGTTCCCGAGACTACGAAAGTTCGAAATGACAAATCATATTAACCAGCCAATAAGGGCGGAGCAAGAGCTACAAGTCGCACGTGAAACGGCTAGTTGTTATGCCCTACCCTGTGCACAGACCCGCTATCTGTGTGACGCGACACGCAGAAAATTACAATTCATTTCCCGCGCTGGGACCCTGTTGACAAGTCAAAATCACCAACCCCACTGCCATGGGCCAGTTATGGCTGGTTCCTATAAGCGCCGTTGCACAGTCCGTGGCCAATCGTAAGAGGACAGGACCCCACGTGCGTACCTGAACGGCTGTGATGTTCCTGGCGACACGTCGAGAGCCGGAAAGAAGACTGCGACGAGGCTATTTTGCGGCCCTTCGTCGCATCCCGTCGTCGCTTCTTTTTTTTGTGGGCGCAACCAATCCCCGTGTTAAGCTTCCAAACACCTGACTTACTGCCACATTTGTAGACGAATCAGCTGCGAATGCCGCGCACGTTCGCGTCCCATTTGGGTGCTCGGTGGCTGCGTTGTTCCATTGGCACAACAGACCAGAAATATTAAGAGACCCCAAAAGCCCAAATGCTTTCTCCTTGTTCAGAACGAAAATTTTCCTCCTTTTGCAAAGAGAGATCGGTTCATCCGGCCAATCCATCTTCGTCGCCCTCATCTATTTGAATCGTCCATAAGTTCCACAGTCGCAATGGACGCCGATGCCCTGGAACGCAGGCGTCTCGCCTTGGAAAAGATGGACAATGCCAAGTTCTCTTGGTATCATATTCGGTACATCGCCTTCTATCTCCTTACGAACTCGCTAATTGAACGCAGAGCAATCATCGTCGCTGGTGTGGGATTGTAATCTTAGCTCAATTCATGTCCCTGACAACGTAGTTATACCGATGCTTACGATATCTTCGCGGTTAACTTTGCCAACACGATGGTCGGCTTTGTATATTATCCCTCCACCGGTGCTCTGCCTCCTTCTGCCGATACAGCCATCAAAATTTCGACATCAGCCGGTACGGTTGTCGGGCAGCTCGGGTTTGGTTTCTTGGCTGACCATGTTGGTCGGAAAAGAGTATGCCATCTTACACAGTTCAGGCTTTTCTAACCTCAGATGTACGGTATTGAGCTGATTATTATTATCTTTGCTACTCTTGGGCTTTCTCTCTCTGGTAATGGACCTGCCCTCAGTATCATCGGGGTCATGATTTTTTGGCGTGTTATCCTCGGCACCGGCGTTGGAGGCGATTATCCTCTGTCGTCCATCATCACCAGTGAGTTTGCCACGGTGAAATGGCGAGGCGCCATGATGGCAGCTGTGTTCGCTAACCAAGGATTCGGACAATTTACTGCTGCCTTGGTCGCCTTCATCTGCACTGTTGGCTTTAAGAACTCTCTGCAAGGGCCTAATTGCTCTTCCCCTCAATGTCAAAATGCTCTCGACAAATCGTGGCGTATCATCTACGGTTTCGGCGCCGTTCCCGCTTGCTGTGCTCTCTACTTCCGTCTCACTATCCCCGAGACCATTCGTTATACGTTGGATGTTAATAAAAACGAAAAGGTTGCTGCTGCCGACGCCATTAAATATGTTAGCGGCAAGCACGGTTCGGCCAAACTCGGCGATGTTGGCTATACACCTGACGCTCAAATTGTTGTTGAGGCTACATCCAATGGTCCACCACAAGCAAGCTTCAGGGACTTTATCAACCACTTCTCAAAATGGAAGAACGCCAAAGTTCTCATTGGCACGGCTGGCTCTTGGTTCGTCCTTGATGTTGCTTTTGTAAGATAGAACACCCCAGTTCAGATGGCTAATGATCTCAGTACGGTCTTGGATTGAACACATCCATCATTCTTGGGGCGATCGGTTACTCTGGAGGAAAAACTGTGTACCAAAAGTTTGTGGCCTTTACTAGCGGGAGCTTACCCTAGACTCTACAACAATGGTGTTGGCAATCTTATTTTGTCAGTCGCCGGCTTGATCCCTGGGTATTGGGCGTCCGTTGCAACAATCGATACTATCGGTCGTAAGCCTATCCAACTCGGCGGTTTCACGATCCTCACGGTCCTCTTTTCTATCATCGGATTCGCCTTCCATAAGATTTCAACCGGTGGACTTTTTGCTCTGTATTGTCTTTGCAACTTCTTCCAAAATTTCGGACCAAATACCACGACTTTCATCGTGCCCGGAGAAGTATTCCCCACACGTTACCGCTCCACGGGCCACGGTATCAGTGCTGCTTCTGGAAAAGTCGGTGCAATCATTGCTCAGGCTTTGATTGGACCTTTGAGAAACAGGGGAGGAACGAATGCGTGGTTGAATCACGTCATGGAAATTTTTGCCTTGTTCATGTATGCGGCTCCCATCTTACCGTACTAAATTAAAGGTTCGTCGGAATTTTCACAACGCTCCTCATTCCCGAGACCAAACGTAAGACGCTTGAGGAGTTGACTGGTGAAGACCATATGTGGAGTATGCCCTCAGCCGAGAATGGAGACCAAAATCATTCTGGATCCAATTCTGACAATGAGAAGACTGTCTAGATTCTAGCCGCTTTGTTTTAATTTCGAGCCACCGACGTGTAGTTTCATTCTTTCATATCGACATGGTACGTAGATTTTAATTATTTTCTTGAGAAATCATTATTGACCATCCAACCTGATGCTTGCCTGTCTTGAAGGGCTTTGGATCGTGCTTGCTCTCCCGTGAAATTCAATATAGCAACCTATCCATTTGCTTAATAGATAGAAAATTTACATCAGGGGTATCAGACTAGCGACAGTGTTGGGACTGCCTGTCGGATCACATTAATGCCACGACAAAGAAATTTTGTAATACATACAATACAAAAGCAAGGAAGGTTGGGCAACCCAAATCGAAATTGATGATAAAGCAATAACACAGAGCAACTCCGAATCTGGAGCAGGGAGGACAACTCAAGAGCCAATGGCATTATCCTTAGAAGGATCTTCACCATAAAAACACTTGAGCCAGATCTCCGCGTCTCGGAAATCCTGTTTTGTGACCACCACAACGTCTGCGATCTTGGCGAGTGCAACGTCTTCCGATATTGAATGATTTCCTGTCTCATCCAATTTATTGCCGTGATTTTGAATCTTCTCGTATGATCCCTTGAGCTTAATTAACCCAACTGCAGCCGAAGAGCCCTTGAGGAAGTGGCCGAGAGAAGAAAGGGCTTGGAAATCCCGCTTCTGACTAAACGAGAGGGTCAGTGTGTCGAGTTGCCATGGGTGAACTAACATCCCCTCCTCGATGGGAGCAAAGGAACCTTTTACTTGCTCGAAGTAGTTCCAGACGATTCCTTTGCTGAATTCCCGCTCCTCGTCATCATCCATCTCGAGCAATTGCTCAAAAGTGGTTGCATCGAGGAAATCCTCCGTCTGCGCGGGATTCCATTCTCCTGGCTGCTGCATATTGGTACGAGGTAGTTTTTCTTGCGGTGATGTCATCGCCACGGTGTTTGGCCTGGAAGTTCGAATATCAGCAACAGGAGTGCAAGAAATTGGGAGGGGTTATCTGCGCAACTACCTATCTTTCCTTCAGAAGTTGGTCCAGAATCAACTCGCGGCAGAATCGGAAACCTACAAACTGAGGCAACGGCGAATCGAGGGGCGCGAGCGTTCCAGCGGTATAGTGTCGAGTCGAGCAACCAGGAGGCAAAAAACTGAGATTCAGGTATGACACTGGACAAGCGCACGCCAAGCCCGAGAGCACTTCCGGATCCGTTCGTTTCGATTGATCGGGGAAAGGAGATGGGTGCCCCTGTAGACCAAGAGCGTTTACAGCGGAAGATCGTTTTTTAAAATTCCCTGAATCGGAGAAATGTGTCGATAGCGCCAAGGGGAAACAGAGGGCGGGAGTTAAAGGCGCAAAGCCATCAAACTGCGGCTTTCACCTATGACGGAATCATTCCACAGCCTTCATAAACTGAAGCTCCAAAGGACCAAAAGCAAACAGGAGGACGAATTTTGTGTATTTCTGTATATCTATAAAGTGCAAAACACTGTTACAAGGTTACTTTGTGCATAGACTCGGCAAGGTATCTTAAACATTTAGCGAAGTTCGAGGCTTTGGACATACTGAACGTTCTGTGACGTCACTCCAGCGACACTGATTCGTCCATCTTTGGTGAGATACACATGATGTTCTTTCACGAGTTCGTCAACTTGCTCCGGCGACAAGCCAGTGTAACAAAACATTCCTTCTTGATTTAGAACTGGGTTGAACGTGGAGAAATTACCAACCTGAGAAGTGATATGTGACCATGACAGCTAGCTAAATTAATCTCATTCATGGAGAACTTACAGTCGACTTGAGTTCATTTTCAAGATAATCACGGAGTTTATTTCCTATCGCTTAGCCATAGCGAGTCAGGAGGGGAGCCCCATACGCATGCTGATAATACGATCGGCCATTTCTTTTACCTCGCCACGCCACATTTCTGTCAATTGAGGGTCTTCGAGAATTTCGGCAACAATTCGTGCCCCATGGATAGGAGGATTGGACAACATAGCACGGACTAGAATTTTGAGTTGAGACTCGACTCGCTGCACTTCTTCCTTGGATTCGCACAGAAGAGACAAAGCTCCGACTCGCTCGCCGTACAGCCCAAAATTTTTGGAGAACGACTGTGCGAGAGCTATCGAATGGCCTTGATCCACAAAATATCTCAAGGCCCAGGCATCCCTATCGGGATCGCCGGAGGCAAATGAGAGATAGGCGAGGTCGAAGAACACAAAATGATTTTGAGCCTTGCAAGCTTCTGAGATGGCTTTCCATTGCTCTTGAGTTGGGTCAACTCCGGTGGGATTATGAGCACAAGCATGAAGGAGAATGACAGAGCCCGCCGGGGCGGACTAGAGCCTTGGTTAAAATCAAATGGGCTGCGATTGGCAAATACCTTGATATCTTGGATCATGCCTTCCATGTCCAGACTGATAGTATCTTTATCATAATAACGATATTGTTTAACATTGAGACCAGAATCCTTGAACACGCCAACGTGATTTGCCCTTCAAAAGTAAGCCCGACGGATTTAGATTAGAATGAGATACCAAGTAGGTGTTGGCACGTAGATGGTTTTATTCTCATAAAACCGAGCGAGAAACTCCCCTCCAATTCTGAGGGCTCCAGTTCCAGAAATGGACTGAGTCACAGCGATTCTTCCATCATTCAGTACAGCTGAGTCTGCTCCATAAGCAAGTCTGACGGCCCCTTTGTCAAATGCCGGGATGCCTATTATTGGGGCATATTCCTTGTCGAGTTGCATTTCGAGAAGCCTGTGTTCCGCTTTTCGGACACACGAAAGAACGTACGGCTGGTTGATGTTAGCTTCCAACCAGCAACAGATAGTCACTTTGCCCGAATCGTCACGATATGCGCCCACCCCTACGCCTATGAGTTGGGACCGTGGAAGTGGATCGACCTAAGTTGATTTTCCGCGGGTCTGGGTCCGCTTTAAAAGCTTCAGTGATGCCTGACAAAGGGGAAATTAGCTTTCTGGATGCAGAACATTGCAGTTATCATCGGTACCGAGGATTGCATCGGGGGGACCTATACAGTCAGAGGAAGATCGCCTCGAAACTTGCCGTGCTGGATCTTGGCCCATGTTGAGGCGAGAGCGGCTCGCGATGTTGCCCGGAATGATGAACCGCCTGCAAGACATCCACACCGCAGTTGGGTGAGATGAAACATGTTTGCAAGGCAAGAGGACAGAGAAGGCCTGGTGGCTTTTCGAGAGCAGGACTTTGAAGGCAGCAATTGCCGAGAAAAACAGTAATGGCGTCCAGGAAAAGGCCAAAGAAAAAAAAAAAAATATAGAAAATTTAAGGGCGACTTTTGCAGATCGCCTCAACCGGACCACCAACAAACATCCTTTCCGTAGGACTTCTTGCGGCACCGGTGCAACATTCCCACGCCAAATGTCCCGCAATCCATTGGCTGAGAGGGCTGCGGTTGCTACCACGTCCCTTCCTGCTTTTCTCCCTTCCATCATTGCCACCGCTATTATCTCCCTCGCTGTAGGATACTGGGTCGGTGTCGGCAATTCGGTGCTCCCGTTCAGCCGCCATCGACGACGTCACCGGCGGTCGTCGCCAGTCCCTAGCAAGGAAGGAGAGAGCAGTGCTTCTGAAAACTCTTCAGAGGACGAGACTGACTCGCCTGCCCCTCTCCATGACTTTTACGAAAACAGCACTGAGGAGTGCAAAATGGCAAGATCCCGTGCGTTACGCTCCTCCTCTAATCTCCTTGGCAGGTGTTCGTAATTCGAACCGACTTGGGAATGGGAAAGGGAAAGGCAGTATGAGCTCTACTCTCGTCCTCCTTGATTAATGTACATTCGTAGGCAGCCCAGTGTTGCCATG